>OHLF01000032.1_pt1 | contig 93056 bp, 64 predicted proteins | sample 1569001 | NCBI WGS metagenome assembly OHLF01 (sample SAMEA3879541, study PRJEB24766) | human gut metagenome | biome: human-associated habitat; feature: feces | place: USA | collected 1985/1987
GGAATTTGCCTGATTTTGCCGATGGTCTGGGCATTTTCGAGGCGTTCCCTATTATCTAGGCATACCTAAAGACTGGAAGGTTCGGTTATAGACTAAATAATAATTACCAGTTTTGATGATTGAAAAAAGACGATTGCCATTAGCAATATACTATCAAACAAACATATTCAGCAGCCTTGACTATTTTTTTTTAGAATAAATCTAGTGAATTTCTTTACAAAATTAAGAAAAATGAGGACTATTTATGGAAGAACAGTATGCAATGGCTTTTGATGCTATATTAGAGGAATTAAAGAACAGAGGAAATAATAAATCTGAGCAAGGAACCATTTTTGAAGATTTTTGTAAAATGATTCTAGAAAAAGCCCCATTGTTTTCTGATGATATTGCCAAAGTATGGAAATGGAAAGAATTCCCTGGCAATGGTGGAATGCACGACAACGGGATCGACTTAGTCGCCTTAGATAAGCAAGGCGATTACTGGGCAATACAATGCAAATTCTTCAATAGAGAATCCTCAGTTTCGAAAGGTGATATTGATTCTTTTATATCGGCAACCTGCAGATCTTTTTCAATCGGAGGCAAAGAATACACCTATACTCAAAAATATGTATTTTCAACGACTGAAAATGTAAGTTTAAACTCTTCAAACTTGTTTACTTTAATCGGACCTAGCACCTTAATAGAATGTGGAATTGATTGGAATAACTTCAGTTTGGACAAAATTGACGATGTTAAAATTGAGCCTCAGAAGAAGCCAAAACCTCATCAAGAAAATGCCATTAATGATGTAATAAAAGGTTTTGAAACAAATAGTCGTGGAAAGTTAATCATGGCATGTGGAACCGGTAAAACTTTCACTTCTTTGATGATTGTAGAAGAGCTATACAAAAAAAGAGAAGACAAGAATAAATCTTTTAATGTTTTATATTTAGTTCCTTCAATTGCTCTTTTATCTCAAACAATAATAGAATGGAAAACTCAACTCAGTTATACAGGATGGTCTGTCAGACCTTTTGGAATTTGTTCCGATCAAACAGCCGGGCAAGAAAAGAAAAATAAAAAAGATCAAGACGAAATTTTGATTAGCATGCCAATTCCGGCAACTACTGATGTTTTAAAAGTAACAAAAGAATATAAATCAAAAAAATGTGACATCAATATCTTCTTTTCGACCTATCAATCGATAGATGTTATAAGCGAAGTATCCAAAAATTGTAGCATTGATTTCGATATTGCAGTTTGTGATGAAGCTCATAGAACAATAGGTACTTATCAGACTGGAAATGAAGAAGATAAATCCAATTTCTTAAAAATTCACGATGATAAGTGTGTCCCTTGCAAAAAGCGTTTATACATGACTGCAACAGAAAAGATATATTCCCTTGGTGCCAAACAATCCGCAGCCGAAGAAGGTTACACTCCATATTCTATGGATGATAAAAATATCTATGGTCCAGAGTTCCATCGCCTATCATTCGGAGACGCGGTTTCTAAGCAATTACTTACAGACTATAAAATAGTGGTTTTAACAGTAAACAAAAACGATATTGCTAGATTAAATTTACCTGTCAAAAACTTTAAAACACTAGATGACTCGGCAAAAATAATAGGAGCAGTAACTGCACTATCAAAAATTCCATCAGAAATAAATAAAGATGAATTTATCTCTGATCCGAAGCCAATGAAAAGAGCTGTTGCTTTTTGCCAAACTATCGCACAAGCAAAAGCTTTTTCCGAGTCTTTTAATAGTTTGAAAGATAACAGTTGTCTTGGAATCGATACAATGAAAAAAGAGAATCTTGTAATTCCAAAAGCAAACTTTATAACAGGCCAAGATAAAACAAGTGATAGAAACAAAAGATTGAATTGGTTAAGAGAAGATATTAAGGATGGTGAATGCCACATCTTAACAAACGCTCGTTGTCTCAGTGAAGGAGTTGACGTCCCTTCACTAGACTCCGTAATATTTATGGCTAGAAAGAAGTCACAAGTCGATATTATCCAAGCTGTTGGACGTGTTATGAGAAAATTTGGAAGTGGTAGCGAAAAGAAATATGGCTACATCATAATTCCAGTAGTTATAGATAACGACAAATTAACTGATGCTGAATTATCTTCAAACGAAGACTACAAAGTAGTGTGGCAAGTAGTCCAAGCCTTGCGTTCTCATGATGAGCGTTTAAACATAGAGTTAAATAAACTTCCTCAAACAGGAAAACTACCTAGTAATCTTTGTTATATAGAAACATTTATTCCTAGACAATTGTGTAGAAAAAGAGCAATGTCTTCATCAGCAAAGGCTGAACTCAATGAAGGATTAGATGACGACAATCCTTTCGATGAAACTAATACATATTCAAACTTCAAACATTTATTACCCACAGAAGAAGAATTAAAAGAAAATGAAAATATCTTTTCTGCAAAGTTAGTTAAAAACTGTGGAAATAGATTGTATTGGGACAACTGGTCAAATGATATCGGCAATGTCACAACTAGCCTTTTCTTAAAAATTAAAAATCAAATAGAAGGAGATGAATCAAACAAAAAGTCTTTTGACAAATTTGTAAAGAACTTCAGAAGCTTAATCAACCCTAATATCAGTGAAGACTTATGCATGGAGATGTTATCTGAACATATAGTTACATTACCAGTGTTAAAAGCAATATTCAATGAAAATGATTTGATAGAGCTTAACCCAATTTCAAAAATAATGGAAAAAATGGTAAAGAAGCTCAAAGGAATAGAAAGCGAAATAAAAGAATTACAGCCTTTTTATGAATCAGTAAAACTAACAGTTTCAGAGATTTCCACCAAAGAAGGAAGACAAGAAGTAATAAGAACCTTGTTCGAAAAATTCTTCAAATATGCTATGCCGGATAAAGCTGAAAAATTCGGAATAGTCTTTACTCCTGTAGAAGTGGTCGATTTCATGATAAATAGCGTCTCAGAAGTTTTAAAGAATGAATTTAACGAATCTTTAATTAATAAAGGAATTAAAATCCTTGATCCTTTTACAGGGACTGGGACATATGTAGTTCGTCTTTTAGACAAATTAAAAGAATTAGGAATTTCTGATGAAGACTTCAAATACAAATATCAAAATGATATTTGGTGCAATGAGATTATGTTGCTTTCATATTACATCTCATTGATCAATATAGAAGATACATATGGGAGAATAATAGGTGAATTCGAGCCTTTTACCCATGATGTTTTAACCGACACATTTGAAACAGCCGAAAAGCATGATAAACAGAATATATTGTTTGAAGAAGATGATTTCCAAACAGCAAATAAAAAAGTAGAAGATGAAAAGAAAGAGAATATTAGAATAATAATAAGTAATCCTCCGTATTCTGTCGGACAAAAAGATGCTAATAAAAACAATCCAAATAATTCATATTTAAGAATAGAAAAAAGAATCAAAGAAACATATTTGAATGACGTAAAAACCACAAACAAAAATGCTCTCTATGATTCATACGTTTTAGCATTTAGATGGGCAAGTGATAGAATTGGAGATAATGGTATTCTTTCTTTTGTATCTAATGGTAATTATATAAATAATTTATCTTTTTCAGGTTTTAGAAGAGAATTATTAAAAGAATTTAATCATATATATGTTTTTAATTTAAGAGGTGATTGCAGAACATCCGGAGAAATTAGAAGAAAAGAAAAAGATAATATTTTTGGAGAAGGAAGTCGAACTCCTATCAGTATTATCGTTCTAGTAAAACATAAGGATAAGCCTTTTGATGAATTCATACATTACAAAGATATAGGTGATTACCTGACTCAAAAAGAAAAACTTGAAATAATAAATAAGAATAAAAGCATATCAAATATAGATTGGGAAACAATCCACCCAAACAAAGCTAATGACTGGATTGATTTTTGTAATGATAGTTTTGTCAATTTTATGCCTTTAGGTGACAAAAAAGGACTTGATTTGCTACATCCAAGCATCTTTTCCTGTCATTATTCCGCGGGTATAAAATCCGGAAAAGATGCTTGGATGTATAATTTTGATCAAAATAATTTGTCTACAAAATATAACGAATATATTGAAGAATACGAAAAGCAATTAAAAGAAAGAGCAGAATTAATAAGAAAAGATATTATTAATGGAGTAAATCCAAAGAGCAACCCACAAAAATACGTTTCATATGACCCTAAAAAAATAGTATGGAATTTAGAAATTTTAAATAAATTTGTATCTTTTAAAGAGTTAAGAGATAAAGATGCTTTTCCTTCTATATCTTTATACAGGCCATTTGTCAAGAAAAAATATATGTTTGATGCCAATGTGACTCAAGCTGTTTACAAATGGAAATCCATTATCCCTACTAGCGACTCAAAAAACTTAATCATTTCAATTCCAGGAATAGGAGATAAGAAAGATTTCTCTTGCTTAATTTCCGATAAAATAACTGATCTTCATTTTATTGGAGCTGTACAATGCTTTCCTTTTTATTGGTACGAAAAGAAAGACAATAGTAGTTTGCTTCTTTTCCAAGAAGATGAAGACATGGGAAATGGATATATTCGCAAGCATTCAATATCAAATGAAATCGTTGGCATGTTTAGGCATAAATATTCCAATGATAGAATTACTGATAGAAATATCTTTGATTACATTTATGCCTTGTTCCATGATAAAGACTACATCGCCAAGTATGCAAACAATCTATCAAAAGAAATGCCCAGAATTCCTTTTTTAAAGGATTTTGAAAAATGGTCAGAGATTGGGAAAAAGCTAATAGACTTACATTTAAATTATGAAAAAGCTCCTGCTTATCAAAAAGTAAAAATAGAGAAAAAAGCGGATAACTATAGTATAAATACTATCAAATTTCTATCTAAAGAAAGAAAAGACACAATCATTTTCAATGATAGTATTACAATTTCAAACATTCCATTAGAAAGTTTTAATTATATCGTAAATGGAAGATCACCTTTAGATTGGGTCTTAGATCAATATAAATACACTATTGATAAAGACTCAGGTATTGTCGATAATCCCAACCGATACGATGAGAAAGAAGGTGGAGAATATGTATTTGATTTGATTCTATCTTTAATAACAGTTTCATTAGAAACACAAAAGTTGATTAAAGAGTTACCTGAATACAAAGAAATATAAAGAAATGATTATCCGATATACACTCCGTTTTTCTTCATATTTTGGAGTGTGTTTTCGTCGATATCATCACCAGATTCATCTAAATATTCTTCTGTACCTAATATCAAAGTATGAGTGTCTGGAATTATATCTACAACAGCTACTTTCAACACATCACCCAACACTATTTCTCTTTCAGTGTTTCTACCATAAACTGAAAAACACATTCTTTGATTCTTATAATAATCATTATCGATATGATCATATGGCAACAGACCAGTTATTCCATTAGTTAAAGAAACTTTAATTCCCGATCCTATGAAGTTTCTAACTTCGCCTTCCATAACGTCATACATCCTTGAAGACATGAATCTTTCACATTCCATATCATGAGCATTATTCATGATTTGCTTAGCAAGTTTTTCTTCTTGCGATAATAAGTCAGGAAGATTATCTAAATAATCTCCTACTGCTTTTCTATCCGCTTCATCATTATTGTCTAATAAGAAATCGTGAAGCAATCTGTGAGTTAAAAGATCTGGATATCTTCTTATAGGAGAAGTGAAATAAACATAATGATTACAATTCAATCCAAAATGAAGTCCAGGCGATCTACTATAGACTACAGGATTCATCATCTTTAATGTACATAACTTTCCTATTACTTCAGCCCATTTAGGAATCGATTCAAAGTATTTAGCTAAGTTTTCAGATGTAATAATCTTAGGAAATAAATCAGGATCTATTCCAAATCTATCTAAGAAATCTCTAATTAGACACATATCATCAAACCTAGGTGCATCCTCAGTCCTAAACAAAGCAGGAACTGCTTTGTCATTTAAAAGCTTTCCAACTTCATCATTAGCTAAAATCATAAAAACTTCTACTAAGTTCTCAGCTTCAGATTCATGTCTGGGTTTAACTGTATCTGGATTTCCATCCTTATCCAATGTGAATTCAGGATAGTTTCTTCCAAAAACAAGTTGGCCTTTTTCCTTTTTTCTCTTCAATATTTTTCTAGAGCATTCCAACAGCAAGTCGACATTATATTTAAGGTCACCATCAAACTCATCTTTCTTTCCTTTTATATATTCGTCGACTTGATCATAAGTGAGTCTTGCTTTGGATTTGACTTTAGACAAAAAGACTTCACTAGATTTATAAATTCCATCATGGTCTAGATGTAAAAGACATGTTATAGTCAATTTATCGACATTTGGATTCAATGAGCAGACATCATCGGATAGAATCGTTGGTAACATCGATATTTCAGTCTCTGGGAAATACATAGATGTAGCTCTCAATCTAGCCTCATAGTCCAACGGAGTTCCTTCTTTAACGTAACTTGCAACATCTGCAATATGAACTCCCACATCATAACCATAATCAGTCTTTCTTATAGATAGTCCATCATCGAAATCTTTAGTGGATGCACCATCTATGGTCACCATAAATTCATTGGTTAAATCATGTCTATCTTTAGCTGTATCAGTAAAGTTGGTAGCTAAATTTATAGCTTGTTCATCCACATCTTTAGGGTATGTCAATGTCCCGCCTTTTTCAACTATAGCATTCATCAAATCGAACATTCTATCGCCTGGCTTAGATATCACTTTAGTAACTTCTACATCACATATATAATCTCTTCTATCAATTATTTCCGCCCTAACTAATTGACCTTCTATCAATTCTATAGATGTCCTTTTGACATCGAATCTAACTTCACTATCGATGTTCTTAAAAGAACTGATAAAGAATCCTTCATCATCTTTAGATATAATGCCCTCAATAAAAGATACCGGTCTTACTATTTGAATCAATGAACCTTCACCATTATTCTCATAAAGATCATCATCAATTCTTACAAAGACACAATCTCCTTTTAATAGTTTAGTTGCGTCTTGTCCTACTAGTCTTATATCACGCATATCTTTCTTCAATGGTGTGACGTAAGCATAATCTTTAAATCTATTTTTAACATATGAAAGAACAATTCTAGATCCAGTCAATGAATATTTACCATCTCCAAGTCTGATTATCCGGCCTTCAAAAACAAGTATATTTAAAAATTTTTTAATCTCATCTAAAGAGCAATTCGACTTAGCTCTCAATTCATCTTCATCCATATCACGAATATTCAATAATTCAATTATTTTGCTTCTATTCATATGTACCACCTAACCAAGCTAAAATTATTTAACTTTCTCTTTCTCTTTTCAACATATTTTATAAATAAAAATCCGGCAAATCGCCGGAATTGATATCTATTGGCTGGGAATAGTGGGTTCGAACCACTGCATGCTGGTTTCAGAGACCAGAGCCTTACCACTTGGCTAATTCCCAAAGGCAAAAGATATTTTATAAACTAAGTATATAAATTTCAAGTGTTAGAATAGAGAAAACAGCATTGATTCTTGGTAAAACTACATAGAGCAATGCTTTTGGGCATCCTCATAACTCAATCCGTTTAGAACTACTAAGTTATAGATTGAATTAGGATTATCATTATCATAGTTTTCACGTCTGTCAATCTTTTGAGGAACGCTATAAATCATATCCAGATTATTTTTAGATAACTCATCTTTAAAATGATCAGCTATATAGAATGGACTAGATTCATAAATAGATAATCTTTTAAGAGCTCCATCCTCTACATCAGCCAATTTCAAAAGCATCAAGAAATCATCGATTAAGAAGTATATGAGAATATCTTTATGTTTAGATAGATATTTCTCATATAAATCAAGCATGGCTTCACAAATCAAAGAATTACGTCTTCCACCGATAAAGAAATCGCTCCAAGTGCAATACTCACCATTCAATTCGAACCAGCCTTTCATCCCCTGATTCCCCAAAGATAAGATAGATTGTTTCTCCAGTTGCGATTCAAGATCTATCTTCGATGTAAAAAATATCGTCGAATCTACCCATATTCCGCCTTTTTGATATATAAGACTGAATCTAAGAATATCAGAAAATGTTTGTATGGAGATATGATTTTTCATAAATGCATCTATGAATATCTGCTTCATTCCAGAAATTTCTTTAAAATTATGCTTATCTATGAAAACGATATTGAAAGTATCTCCATAGAATTCTTTCATCCTTTCTAAGTTTCTCTTAGCTTTATTTGGAAGACTATCGATTCCATCCCACCAAAAGAAGAACATATTCTTTTCTTCTTTTGTAAGAGATGGATATTCTCTATTCTTTCCGCCATAAGTCTTAGATACATATGGATAATACTCTTTATAAATCTTCTTCAAATATTTGTTATTCTTCTTTTTATTGTGATATGAGACTTGGAACTTAAAAGTTTTAAGGAACTTCTTAAGGCCCATGTTTTTCATTTCATGGAAAGCTTTCTTTATAGTAAATAGAGTCATATCAGATTTCTCCTATTTTTTCCTAATCAAGAAAAGCAGTCTATCGATATCAGCTGGATGAACATTAGTTATTCTAGAAGCCTCGCCTATAGTCTTAGGCTTAATCTTATTCAACTTTTCTCTAGCTTCCAAAGAAATACCTTCAACTTTAGAATAATCCAAATCTTGGGGAAGAATCAAGCTTTCCATAGCTTGCATCTTCTCAACATCTTTCTCTTCCAAATCGATATAGCCTTTATACTTGACATTAGTCTCTATCTTAACACCTAAATCACTAGATAAGACTGGAAGCTTAGGTTCACATTGCTGAAGTCCCTCATATGTGACCTTAGGTCTTTTCAATAATTCCTTATAAGATGTAGATCCGATAGGCTTAGTCTCACCAACTGATTCTAAATACTTAGGCGTCTTTTCATTCAAACCAACATAAATTGTATCAAGTGCATGCTCAGCGACTTTTAATTCATCCATTCTTTTAAGATACTTATCGTATCTGTCTTTGGAATTAAGTCCTAAATCGTATCCAATTTTAATCAATCTTTCATCGGCATTATCAGATCTTGTAATCAATCTATATTCGCTTCTTGATGAAAGAAGTCTATAAGGTTCTTTAGTTCCTTTTGTAACCAAATCATCAATCATAACACCGAGATAAGCTTGATCTCTCCTGAGGGTGAACCAAGGCTTGTTATCTATATATAAAGAAGCATTAATTCCAGCTAAAAGTCCAGCTCCAGCTGCTTCCTCATATCCAGATGTTCCCAATATTTGACCTGCGATAAATAAACCTGGATGATTTCTAATCATCAAATTTCTTTGAACTTGAAGTGGCTGAATCGCATCATATTCGATAGCATAAGCATACTTCAAAAACTCCGCATGTTCAAATCCAGGAAGTGAATGCACCATAGGGCCTTGTAATTCAACAGGCATTGAAGTTGAAAATCCCTGTAGATAAATCGAATCAGTATGAATAGATTCAGGCTCGACAAAAAGCATATGTCTTGGATGATCTTTGAACCTAACAACTTTGTCTTCTATAGATGGGCAGTATCTAGGTCCGACACCTTTTACTACTCCTCCATACATAGCAGAGTCTTTGAGGTGATCTAAGATAATCTTATGAGTTTCAGGAGTCGTATATGTCAAATAACACATAATCATCTTCTCGACGGGTAAGAACTCATTGGTGTCATACGAGAATGCCCATTGTCCAGGTGTTCCAGGCTGAGGCTCTAGTTTAGAGAAATCAATTGAGTCTCTTTTTATTCTAGGAGGAGTTCCTGTCTTCAATCTCAGCAATTCGATTCCCAAATTCTTCAAAGCTTGAGATAATCCATGAGAAGCTTTCTCACCATCAGGTCCACCTTCTTTGACTACATGTCCTCTCAATATCAAAGACTCCATATGAGTTCCTGTAGTCAAAACGACAACCTTAGAAGTTATTCTACTTCCATCTTCCATGACTACCCCTCTTATGGATTTATCATCATCGACTATCAAATCGACAGCCATTCCCTCTTTGATAGTTAAGTTCTTCACCTGCTCCATATAGGCCAAAACAGCTTTAGGATAATCGACTTTATCTTCTTGAGCTCTTAAGGATCTAACTCCAGGACCCTTAGACATGTTCAAAACCTTCATTTGAAGAGCAGTTTTATCAGCTAACTTTCCTTCTATTCCACCTAAAGCATCTATCTCTCTAACAACAATTCCTTTAGCTGATCCACCTATTGATGGATTGCATGGAAGATTCGCCATTACTTTTTTATTTAGACAAAGCATCAATGTATTTTTGCCTAAAGTTGCCAAAGCATGGGCAGCTTCTGTTCCAGCATGTCCAGCTCCGACTACAATAGCATCATAATCAAAATTTGTAATCATAGTTTATCCAACGCTCCCTGCTTTGGCCATATCCAATGAAATCAAATGGCTTAGCTCAACTGAATATTCCAAAGGCAATTCTTTAGCAAAAGGCTCTATAAATCCCATAACAATAGTCTTAGTAGCTTCTGATTGAGACAATCCTCTAGACATGAGATAGAACAGCTCAGTCTCATTGATCTTACTCACTGTCGCTTCGTGTTCAATATAAGCAGAATCATTCATACATATATTATCTGGAATAGTATCCGAAGCTGAGGAGTCATCCAAAATCAAAGTGTCACATTCCTCGTGTGATCTAGCACCATATGCTTGAGGCATGATCTTTATCAAGCCACGGAAATTAGCTTTCCCACCTTCTTTGACAACAGACTTTGAAATTGTAGTAGAAGATGTGTATTTTCCGATATGGATCATCTTAGCTCCGTTGTCCTGATATTGATTTTTAGCACCTACGGCGATAGATATACAAGAACCTTTAGCTCTATCACCTTTTAAAATACAGCAAGGATACTTCATGTTTCTTCCTGATCCGATGTTTCCATCGATCCATTCCATGAGGCCATCTTCTTCAACAACAGCTCTTTGGGTGACTAGATTTACAACATTGGTAGACCAATTTTGAATAGTAGTATAACGGCATTTTGCACGTTTTCCAACGACGATTTCAACCACAGCAGCATGTAATGAATCTTGGGAATAAACAGGTGCTGTACATCCTTCGACAAAATGGAGAGAAGCATCGTCATCGACAACGATCAAAGATCTTTCAAACTGGCCAGACAAAGCATTATTGATTCTAAAATAAGATTGAAGAGGTTTGTCTACATGAACACCTTTAGGTACATAAATAAATATTCCACCCGACCAAACAGCCGTATTCAAAGCGGCATACTTGTTGTCGTTGAAAGGAATGACTGTTCCAAAATACTTTTTTACCAATTCAGGATATTTTTTCAAAGCAGTATCGGTGTCACAGAAGATTACACCTTTCTCGTCGACCTCTTTAAGCATGGAAGAATAGACAGATTCAGATTCATATTGAGTATTAACTCCTGCTAAGTATTTTTGCTCTTGTTCTGGAATTCCCAACTTTTTAAAAGTATTCTTGATTGTTTCAGGAACATCATCCCAACTCTTAGATACACCCTTAGTGTAACGAGTAAAGTATCTATAGTCTTGGAACTTGATGAAATCGAGATTAGGTCCGAAGGAAGGCTGAGGTCTTTCAGCAAAGTTCTTATAGCCTTTCAACCTCAATTGAAGCATCCATTCAGGTTCTCCTTTCAATTGAGATATTTGTCTTACGATATCCTCATCGATTCCTTTAGGTGTTTCAACTATAGGAATGACATCGTCATGGAATTCATATTCCTTACGTCTTTCTTCATTTCCTTCTGTAGGATCAAACTTTGCATGACTATTTTTATCTGGCATAGTCTATTTATCCCCCTCCTTTCCATCTTCTTTCACAGCCGCTTGAAACAAACCTCTCCAACCGATGGTCGCACATCCTATTCTAGAAGCTTGTCTTCCAACATTTTGGAAGATTATAGCTTCTTGTAGCTTATCTTGATCATAAGGCTTACTTTCAAGCATTTTCATATAGTTATCCATAAGATCAGCAGCTTCTTTTAACGTCTTTCCTTTAACTAATTCAGACATTACGGAAGTAGCTGCTGTAGATATGACACAAGCAGTTCCAAACCATTTAACATCCTCGATGACATCTTTATCCAACAAGACTTGAACTGTTATATCATCGATACAAGAAGATGAATTCATCCTGATAGATTTATATCTAGAATCTTTTACTTCTTCCTTATTTCTAGGGTTATCGTAATGATCCATCATCATTTCTCGCATCATCATTGAGTCAATTGAAATAGGCATCTAATATATCTCCTCCTTTCAATAAACTATCGACGAACTGATCGACATCAGCTTCGTTATTATAGATATAAAATGAAGCTCTGACAGTACCAGTTTTAGGAAGATAATCAGTCAATATCTTTGCACAATGGAATCCACTTCTAACACAGATACCAAGGCTATTCAAAAGAGTTCCTTCATCCTGGGAGAAAACTCCTCTTCTATTGAAGTCTATAATTCCGGATTTGGAATTTGGATTATATATCTCTATATCCTTAGCTTCTTTAAGCTTGTTCAATGCTATTTGTTTCAATTCATATTCATAAGAATCTATTCTATCCATTCCAATAGAATCAAGATAATCCATAGCTTTAGCTAAACCACAAGCCCCAGGAACATTTTGAGTTCCTGCTTCAAACTTAAAAGGAATTTTCTCATAACTGACCATGCACTTAGTATCAAAAGTTGCGTTCATCCCTCCACCGCTAAGCAAAGGAGGAATAGAATTCAACAACTTCTTCTTTCCATATAAAACACCGATTCCATTAGGTCCTAACATTTTATGGCCAGAAAAGATTAGTGCATCACAATCTAAATCTTTGACATCTATTTTTTTATGAGGTATGGATTGAGCACCATCCAAAACAAAATAAGCTCCATTATCATGGACTAATTTAGCTATAGCTTTAGCGTCGATAACATTTCCTAGAACGTTCGATACATGAGCCAACGAAACCACTTTGGTCTTATCTGACATAACCGTTTTTAATGTATCGACAGTCACTTTCCCCTCTTCGTCTAGAGGAGCAAACTTGACTACCAAATTAAAATTCTTTGCCCAATTAAACCAAGGCAAAACATTCGATGCATGCTCAGCAGTTGAAATAACTATTTCATCACCAGGACTTAATATAGAGCAAATTCCATATGCAACGATATTCATTCCTTCTGTATTTCCAGCAGTAAAGACAATTTCCTCAGGATTTGAATTTATGAATTTGGCTACTCTTTCTCTAGCTTGCCAATAACGTTTGTCAGCTAGATGAGCAATGTCATAATCTCCGCGATGTGTATTAGCATTCCAAGTTTCATAATATGAGTTGCTAGCTTTGATAACACAATCAGGTTTAAATGTTGTAGCACCATTATCGAGATAGCAAAATCTATGATTTTGCATCTCTTTAACATTTCTTAGCATAGGAAAATCATTTCTGATTTTCTCTATCTCTTCTTGCAATATAGACTTCGTCATATCTCTTTCCCTAGCAAATCCAATGCTTCTTCTTTAATCTTCTCATCTTTAATCTTCAAAGCGATAGGCTTCAAATATCCAACCATGATCAACTTATTAGCTGTAGGTCTATCTATTCCTCTAGACATTAAATAAAAGATATCGTTATCTGGAACTGATCCCATCGATGCTCCATGAGATGCAAAGACATCCTCTTCCGAAATCAAAAGTGCAGGTGAAGCAACACATCTTGCTTTACCAGATAAATTAACAATCTTTGCTTCTTGACGAGTGTTAGTCTTAGCTGCTCCCTTTCTAATATCTGAAGCTCCTAAGAACTGCATCTTAGAAGAGCCTTCACAAACTCCAAACATCGAAGTTCTAGAAAATGATTCCTTACCTTTATGAACGACATTAGCTTTGTATACCTTCTTTTCATCATCTCTATTCAAAGAAGAGAGATGATACCAGAATTCAGACTTATATCCAATGCATTCTACATCTAAAAGAAAATCGACATCAAACTTAGCGAAATCGACTTCGACAATTGTCAACTTAGCTCTATCTTTCAAAATAATCTTTCCTGTTATTTTTAAAGGCTTGTTTCTTTTTAAATTGACGATATCTATGATTTTTTCTTCTCCTTCTTTCAAAGTAGAAGACAAATCTATGACATCACAGTCAGGCTCATAATAATCTCTTAATCCAGTCATTACTTATTCTTAGCCTCATTAGCGACAAAACACTCACCCAACATATTTGGAGCTTTTTCTTCTTTCTTAGTTATATCGATTCCATACTCACTCTTCAAGAATGTATAACCTTCTGTATCTACTCTCTTTATTAAATCAGGTCCACCGGTCAATCCGACTTTTCCATTTATAATAACTGCTGATTTAGTTGGATTTATCTCATCGAACAATCTAGCGTAATGAGAAACAATAATGAAAGTAGTTCCTTCTTTTTCGAGTTTATTTATGTTCTCACCTACAGTCTTAATAGCATCGACATCAAGACCGGAGTCAATTTCATCAAGCATACAAATCTTGGGTTTCAAAAGAAGCATTTGAAGTATTTCATTACGTTTCTTTTCTCCACCAGAGAACCCATCATTAAGATGTCTTTCTTTCATATCTGAAGGAAGACCGACATCCTTATAAGCCTGTTCCAATGATTTGTAATATTCAAATAAACCTATAGGCTTTTCTCTATGAGCATTGATAGCTGCTTTATAAAAATCCATCGATACAACGCCTTGAATCTCAGGTGGATTTTGGAAGCAATAGAAAACACCCATCTTTGAAATCTCATCAGGTGTCTTTCCTACGATTTCTTCTCCATCAATCTTAATAGATCCCTCTGTTATTTGATAATGTGGATTACCCATCAAACAAGTCAAAAGTGTGGATTTACCATGTCCATTAGGGCCTAATAGACCAAAGACATCACCTTTTTCAATATCTAAGTCTATTCCGCGGAGAATCTCCAATCCATCAACTTCAGCTTTAAGGCCTCTTATTTCAATAAATGCCATGCAAAAAATCCTCCAAAGCTTATATATTTTAATTATGTTTCAATAATCTATCAATAATGATGATAAATATTCAACTATCAGCCAATAGTTGAGTTAATGAATTATAAAATAACGAAGCAAAATCCTAACAGTAATTATTTTTTCTCGTTTGAATCGGAAGGAGTCTTGTCAGTTTTTACTTCTTCTATATTTCCTTCATTCTTTTTATGTTTTTTCTTATTTTCCTTATCAGCTTTTTCTTTATCGTTCTTAAATTTAATTTTCAATCCTTGCCAAAGAGCTAAAGCAACTAACACAACACCAAAGACAGTATAGTAGACCCAAGTATGTCCACCATTAGGATTCTTGACTTGCAATACGATTGAATCGCTGACATAAACAATATCGTCTTCTTCGTGATAAACAAAGAATGATTTAGTAGCTTCAGCATTGTCAGTAGTCAGTTTCGCTTTAGTTAAATCTATCTTTGATTCTTTAGGAAAAGATTGACTGTTAGTTATATAAAAAGTTTCATTAATGTTCAATTCTTGATCATTAAAATAAGCATGTAATCCGTCGAGATTAAGAGTCTCCCCACTTTGATATTCTTTTTTAAAGCTGTCATCCAAAGTTACTTTTAAGTGAGTCTGATTAGAATCGACTACAACGTTATAATCAGGCTTGTTATTTTGCTGACACGAAGATAAAAATAAAGTAGAAGCTAATGTAAACCCGAATAAAAATTTATAACTATTTTTCATATTATTATTCACTTACTTGCAATGAATATTATATATCAAAACCATATATATATAATGCTTAAAAGCTTAAAATAATAGAGTAGCTTTTAATACAAACAAGCAATTAAAAACATGGGGAAATTATGGCAAATATTCTTATAGATTTTTCTAACATTTCAAAAGAAGAAATAGATAACTTAGCACAAGGTACAAAAATATTTTTGTCGAAGAATAAAGATGATAGTTTACTCGCATTTGGTGAACCTAAAGATCTACTCACTTTAACAAATTATAAAAAGATAGAAATAATTAAAAGCGAGTCAACATCCTTAGATATAACACTAGAGCTTTTAAAAGATGAAAACAAAAAAATAGATGGAATTGTCGCCTTTAGAAATTATGAGGAAGTTAAAAAAAGCATTCCTTCTAATGAAATAAAAAATGGATTCTTTACTGCCAATTATGCAAATGCATATTCCGGCAAGAAAACATTTATTGCTGACTTAGGATTTAATCCAAATCCAAGTTTGGATGATTGGAAATCATATTTAAGTCAATTAAAACCTATTGTCACTTCAAAATTTGGAGTTGAAGATCCTACTTTTAAATATTTAATTGCAGATAAATTAAGTATCAAAAAAGAGGATGAAGAAATAATTAATTTTTTCAAAGAAGATGACTCATACGATGGCGAATTAACAACAAACAAATTCCTTGAAGCTGATGCTGATATTTTATTAGGAAGACCTGATTTAATTCAAGCCACAATCTCTGGAATTAATCAAGGAATTACTATCTATAACAATTACATCAAAAAAGGAATTGATTCCAATATTGGATATAGAATCGGCGGAGCAATGATTAGAGGAGTAATTAATTCGTTCAATTATTCAATCGATAGAAAAATTGTCTCTGGTGGAATAGCTCTAATAGGATATAAAAAGCCATTAGTTCTCGTGGACAAAAACACAACCCCTAATGGCTTAGCAGCTTGTATCAACTTCTGTAAAAAGATTATCGAACAATAATAATCTATTTGCTTCTTAAAAAATAAATTGTATTAAAAAAGCCACACCGTTTGAATCGATGTGGCTTTTTACTTTGCAATCTATTTTATTAGATTACTTCTTCTTCAAATACTTCAATGAGTCGAAGACAACTGCGACGAGAATGATGATACCGATGAAAATATTTGAAATATCAGTAGCATTAGGAACCTGATATGTTGTTAAGATACGATTCAAGAAGAACTTCAACATTTCAAATATCAAACATCCAATGACAGCACCGGAGACTTTACCAATACCTCCGAGGAATGAAATACCACCGACGACACAAGCAGCGATAGCTTCCATTTCCCAACCTTGTCCATAAGCTGAATCAGATGAACCACCGATCAAACCAGTGACGAATCCACCCATACCATAGAGAACACCAGCCATGATGAAGGCACCCATTGTTACCCAGAATACAGAAATACCAGAGACTGATGCAGCTTCAGGGTTTCCACCAACAGCATACAAATATTTACCAAACTTAGTCTTGTTCCAAATCAAGGATACAATTGCAATGATGACTACTGCATAAATGATTGTAATTGGGAATCCGACAAAGTAGCTAGTTCCAGTTCCGGAAGATCCGACGAATCCACCAATCTTTGAAGCATCAGTGGAAATACCACCAGTCTTAATAGTGTTAGTTCCGACTGCACATAATCCCCAAATAGTCAATGATGTAGCAAGTGTAGAGATGAACGGATGAATCTTGAACTTTGCGGAGAAGAATCCAGCAATTGCTGAGAACAATGTACACATCAAGATTGAGAGTATCAATGCAATAATAGCAGTTCCCGCAACACCAAGAGTAGAATACATATCAGCTAGACGTATTCCGAAGAATGAAACTGTAGTGTCAGGGTTTAGGGACATACAAGTGATCAATGTTCCTAAAGTAACCATACGACCAACTGACAAATCAGTACCACCGAGCAAGATCAATCCTGCAACACCCAATGCATAGAAAATCTTATAGGAGAAGTTCTGGGTGATCATCATTATTGAGTTGATGCTCAAGACTGAAGGAGTAATACATACACAAACAATCATGAAGAGAAGCAACGTTAGATAAAGACCATTCTTGATGAAGAAGTCCTTCAATTCAAATCTATATACATAGTCTTCAAGTTTGGCTTGTAAGGTTTCCTCAATTGAATGCTTACCATTTCTCAACGATCCCAACAAGTTATACTCTTGTAAGAAGTGAGTATGTGATTCATTCTTGATCTTTTGAATTGCATTCTTATAAGCTGTCTTTTCCTCGAATGCAAGCTGCTTATAGTTTGAAGTCTCAATCTTCATCTTATTGTTATAAGCAAGTTCTGCATCCTTATCATTTTTATCGGTAGGCTTAGATGCCTCGATTTCTTTCAATCTAGCTTCATGCTCACTATTAATCTTTTCAACAGCTTCCTTATGCATTTTCTTAAGATCGTCTTTCTTGCTCTTCCATTCAGCTTTTGCAACAGGAGTGACTTTCTTATAGAATGTTTTTGTAATAGCAATAGATTCTTTTTCCAAAGTAGAAATTTCTTCTTTGTGACTTAATGAATCTTGCCTTGCCTCTTCTATCAAAGTCTTATTAGCTTCAATAATTCCGTCTTTTTCTTCTTTAGACAACTCTTTATTCTTTTTAACCTTGAAGTTTTCGTTCTTAAGAGATTCAATTTTATTAACACCGGTAGAACGAAGCTCTTCAAGTTTAGCTTGACGAGTTGCCATGTCTCTACAAAATTGATTTTGTTCTTCTGTAGAGGCACCAACTATTAACTCTAGTTCCATACTTTTCTCCTTTACATGTATTTGGCACAAAGTCTTAAGAGCTCTTCCTGATTTGTCTCTTTAGTATTGACAATACCAGCAAGTCTATGATTTGACATGACAGCTATACGATTAGTGACACCGAGAATCTCAGGCATTTCGGAAGAAACCATGATAACAGTCTTCCCACGTTTTGCCATATTGATAATCAATTGATATATTTCGTATTTCGCACCGACATCAATACCACGAGTCGGTTCATCTAGTAAGAACACATCAGGGTCACATTCCAACCATCTTCCAATAATAACCTTTTGTTGGTTACCGCCAGACAAAGAAGTAATTCCATCACTGGTAGACATACATTTTGTATGCATGATAATAACCTCTTTTTTAGCGGCTATGCCCATTTGTTTAGATGAAACAAGGCCAAATTTCAAATAATTATCAAGAGAGTTGATACATGAATTATAAGTAATATCTTCCTTCAAAAATAATCCGTTAGCCTTTCTTTCCTCTGTAACAAGAGCGAATTTCTCATCAATAGCATCTTTGGCAGAATGGAAATCCAAGACTTTGCCTTTGTAGATTACTTGACCACCTGAAATTGTTCTGATTCCAAAGATAGATTCAAGAAGTTCAGTTCTACCCGCACCGACTAATCCATAGATTCCGAATATCTCACCTTTTTTAACAGTGAAAGATATATCTCTTAAGAAAGGTTCAAATTTTGTATTCAAATTTCTCACTTCGAGAACATCTTCACCAGGTTGATTGTCGACTGGTGGGAAACGATTAGTCAAAGAACGTCCAACCATTGCCTTAATCAATTCATCTAGATTAGTTTCAGTGGTTTTCTTAGTTAAAATCATTTGACCATCACGCAAGACTGAAACATCATCACAACATTGGAATACCTCATCCATTTTGTGTGAAATATAAATGAATGATATTCCTTTTTTCTTCAAATCAGACATGATTGAAAACAGTTTTTCAACCTCATTATCTGTTAATGAAGATGTAGGTTCATCCAAAACTATGACTTTTGCATTGTAAGAAACAGCTTTAGCAATCTCAACCATCTGTCTTTGAGCAACTGACATAGTCTTCATTTTGGCTTTTAGATCGACCTGAATTCCTATATCTTTAAAGAACTGTGTCGCCTCAGCCATCATATGTCTATTGTCTATCAAACCAACCATTGTTTGATAACGACCTAAATACATATTTTCAAGAACTGTCATTTCAAGACATTGATTCAGTTCCTGATGGACCATAGCAATACCATTTTCCAAAGCCTCTTTCGGACTATGGAACTCTACAGGTTTGCCGTCGAAAATGATACGACCATCATCACGTTGATGAATTCCAAAGATAACTTTCATCATCGTGGATTTTCCTGCACCATTCTCACCCATTAAACCCATTACAGAACCACGTCTCACTTTTAAATTGACACCTTTTAAGACTTGATTCTTGCCAAAAGATTTACTGAGGTTTTGAAGTTCAAGAATGTAATCATTATTATTCTCTTCCACTTGTCTGCCCTCCTATTTGTGTATGTATAAAGTGTAAAAGGCAAGATACAAGTTATCTTGCCCTTTACAAAAATCTTCTAAATTATCTTGCTTAGGCTAATTCGTTGACATTAGAAGGAGTCAAGATAACGTGGTGTACACGGAAAGCCTTATGCTCTGAATCATACCAGAGAGATTTGGCATCGGCCAACCAGTCAGCCTTTGTAGTAACAACCTTATCAAATTCATCAATCTTGTCCATATCAGCAGTGATGTCTTTTCCATCGATCATATTCTTCAAAGCTTGGAGAACAACCTTGGATTGGAGCTTACCATCATTTCTGATAGATGCAACATATTGGCTACCATTTGTCTTGAGCTGTGAAATAGCATCAGGCAAAGCATCGATACCAGCAATCAAAGCTTTAGAATCGATGAATGTCTTTGATTTAGCAATTTGAACAGCCATACCATCGTTGTTGGAAAGAACAACATCAACCTTAGTTCCATTGTCACCAGTCAAAACGTTGTTGACTTGAGTAGCAGCTGTATTAGGATCCCAAGTTGCACCTGCAGTATTCTTTGCAGTTTGGCATCCGATGATTTCAATCTTCTTGAAAGTGACACCAGGTACATTTACACCAGTGAGATTTCCAGTAGGTTTATAGGCTTCCATGATTTCAGCATCGGTTGTCATTCCAGCCAAAAATGCATCCAAGTAAATAGGAGCCCAGACACAACGAGCCTCAGCATCTGCATGTCCATCTTCACCCTTTACAACATAGACACCAACTTTTCCATCGCTATTACGATCAAATTTGGTTACTCCACCATTCTTTAGAATATGCTCAGCAATAGCTCTACCTTCATAACGTCCACCTTCAGCAGACTCAATTCCAACATAATAAGCATTTGCATAAGACTTCATCAAATCAACATCGATGTCTCCATTGGATTTTGCAAGCTCACGATTCCAGAAGACAACAGGAACATTGACTTTCTTGATTTCATTCAAATAGTTTGCACCATTTGTTTGAGAGACTAGGTTCAAAGCATAAGCATCATAAGAGTTAGATGTTACAGCAGCCTTGAAGTTTTGAAGACCCTTGTTATCATCGTTTGCAGCATCATCCCAGTGTGATTCAAATCCGAATTTTTCAGCATTTGCATCATATCCAGGCTTCCAAAGGTTAGACATATTAGGATCAGCGTTGTTGTAAGTAGAAACATAAAGTTTCTTCAAACCTGAACCATTGCCACCATTACAAGAAGCAAGTACAGTTACTGCAGCTAATGTCGACAGAACGAAAGGAATTAAATTCTTTTTCATAAGTTTCCCCCTTAATTCCAAAAAAATAAGAAGCATACATAGAAATGACTAGAAATCTACCAGTTGATTTCTTGCCATTCTTTGAATGTCGCTGAAATAATAGTATGAAAGCGCTAAGAAGTCAAGAGACATTTACACAAAAAAGCTTCGCACAATTATAGTGCGGTGCAAGTGGTTTCAAAAATTTATAGCTTGAATTAAAAATATCACATTTACTATATTATCAAGCTCGGTTTTCATATATTTACCATTTTTGTGCATAATTTTAACTGCTTTTTTGCACTCGAAGTCAATCCTTCAATCTTTATAGCATTAAATGTATTCGCTTTATCATACCGAGTTATCATTTGAAAGCGTATAACTTTTATCCTTCGCTTTTGCTTTTTAAACTTTCTTTTACATAGAAAAAATCCAATACTTTGTCTAATAATTAAAAGAATTTTGAAAAATATAAGTTTCTTTTAAAGATTGTTTACTTTAACTTAAACGTCAATGTACTAGGCTGATGATCGCTATAAGCAAAGCCTGTGTCTCCGGTTTTAGTTATTGTTATGTTTTCTACTTCGATATTATCACTAACTATAAATCCATCGACAGTAGATACAAAAGTAGTTCCTTCTTGCCATGTTATATCGACATCTCTACAACTGGGTAGATTATCGGCAGCATATATTTTAAATCCATCGTCAAATGGAGACTTTTTGTCTTCATCAAACATATAATTCAGCCAATCAGGTTTTAATTGGTTTACTTGATTCTTAAATGCAAAGTCTTCACTTGTATATTGAGGATACATAGGATTGTTTGTTAATAGATCATGATTGAAATCACCACCCACTATGACATAATTGCCTTTATCATATTCATTTTTAATATAAGAATAGAGTTCTTGAACTTGTGTATTTCTAATCTTTCCACCTTCATCATAAGCAGACATATGAGAATTGATCAAAACAAATTCTTTACCATTATCAGTCTTGATTCTATTAACATCAAAGCACCTATCCAAATCGAAGAATTTAGAGAATTCAGTCGAGACTGTATATTCAACTCTTTCACTATAATTTATTTGATATTTAGACATAGTAGATAATCCAGATTTGGATTTACCTATAGGATCATTTAAAGGATAGAAGAGATATGCTGAATCATAGTTGATTCCGAATGTCTTATCATAAGATTGGAAAACTGATTCAAATTCACTCTCTTGATTTATATGGTAGGATCTGTCTGAATCCACATCGACTTCTTGCATACAATAAAAATCGCTATTTAAATCAGTTATTATAGACTTAATACCATCTGTATTCTTCTGAACATCTTCTTTTGATTCACCTTTTCCACGGGTTCCTACAGTCTTAGTTCCATCCATGCTATATCCTTCATCCATGAAGAATGTATAGTCAGGTGAATAGGCACCAAAACCAACATTAAATGTAGAAACAGTCAATTCTTTATTTGTTTCAACTTTTTCGATATTAGAATTCCTATCAACATCCAAGACTTGATTTCCTATCCTATGATAAGAACATACGACATACACGACATAACTACCAACTACCAAAACAGGCAATCCTATCACTACAGCTAACGTTATAGAAGTTATCTTTATTATTTTCTTTGTACTCTTTTTCATACGATGGATTATTATAAGAATACAAAATACTACTAATTGTTCAAAACCAATACACTGAATCGGTTTATTTCATAATATGAATAAAACTTGATACTGTAATTTCTTTTGCTATTTGTCCTGGCAAAGCATTTAAATCCATAACACATTGATAATAATATTTTAAAAGAATTCTAAATACAGGCTCGTGAACAATTAAATATGAAAGAAAAATCAAGTAAATAATATCACTAGAGGCTATTTCTATTATTTCATAATTATCCAATGTAAATGCCTATTAAAGTCTTTAAATCTTAGAGCCAAACACTAAAGTTGCCTTTGCTCCGTTTTCTTTAATCCATAAAAGAATAAGATAAATATCAAGTCGAGACAGAACAAAGAATGTTTTTTTGAAATTAAAATAACTATTATTGCTTGTTATTCAAAGCAAAAGCAACCAGAAAACAACCAGAAAATTTTATTAATCAGACACTTAACAAATATAATATTCGTGATTTTTATTGCTAGTTCGTGCTTTTGATAAATTACCTACTTTTAAAACACGCAAAGAAAAAGAGCGACTTCGCCTAAATTTAGTCGATTTATGCCTAAAGCAAGTGAAATAGTCCTTGAAAATGAAAAAAGGACTGATATTTGTATCAATCCTGTTATTTCAATAATGGTGGGCTCAGAGAGACTTGAACTCTCACAGGACGAATCCTATTAGACCCTGAATCTAACGCGTATACCAATTCCGCCATGAGCCCAGTGCTTAGATAAAATACAACAATCCATAGCACTTTTCAATTTGTATAAGCTTATTTAATTCCAAATAGATTTTTGAAGAAATCCCCTATAGCTTTAAAGAAATCGACTATATGCTGCCAAAATGATTTGGGAGTAGACTCTTCATCTGATTTTATATCTTTTCCGCTACTATCACCTTTGTTATCTATATCTTTACTATTATCTATATCATTTAGTTTTCCTTCTACAACTTTAATTTTTAAATAAACATATCTAGATTCATTATCATCTATTACAATTTCTATTTTCAAAGTATATTCTCCAACTTGATTGTTTCCTTCGATTGGATTTCCATCAATTATGTTTGCTTCTTTATATTCGACTTTATCTATTTGTCCTGCTTCTATAAGCTTATCTACAATTTCATCAGGTTCTAATATAGTATCTGTAGAAACTATTAAAGCTCCTTCGGATAAAATATAATTCTCATTTCCAGATCCAAATACAGTGATAGGAAAAATAATTGCTGTTTCATTTTCACTTTTATCTTTGGCTTTTATTTCGACATTGTATCTTCCAGCTTTCATATAATTCATATTTTCATGGTATTCATCTCTCCCTAAATAGACATTCAATTCCTCATCTATTTCATCTACTGATCTAAATTTAGATAATATAAATTCCTCTGATAATCTATCATTTATAGTCGTCTCAATTTTTTCAACTTTAGATGTTATAACAGGAGGAATATCATCGATGATTTGAAGGATCTTTTTAACTAAAGTCGAATTCTCTGAAGCATCTTTACTAGAAATAGTTAAGACATAATCTTCAATATACATAGGTTTAAAGCCTTCTATTTCTATCTTAGGAATTAATACTTCCATACTATTATCAGATACTTCTATTCTTTCTAATAGGGAATCTTTCAACATCTTTAAATCTCTTGCTTTATCATAACTTACTTGTATCGGCTTTGTATAACTATCGGCTGATATTCCATCTATTATTATTCTAGGACTTATATCATCTTTACTCATCAACCTAACAGTTATATCTTTTTCAGCTTCATATAGATTTGTCCTTTCATCAAAAAATCTAATAGATAATTGATAATCTAAAAATCTACCATTTTGAGCTAATTCATGTTTGTAATAATAATCTCCAAAATTCTCATCAATTCCTGTGATAATATGTTCTGTATATTTTTCATTTCCTATAGGTCCTATTGCTCTTCCATATCTGCTTGTAGTAATTGCTCTCAACAAATATAAAGGATACATATAATCCCACCATGTGTCGTGAATCTTGTCCACTTCAACTACAAATCTCTCATAATTTTTCCAATATGCAAAAACATCATAAAAATTAATCGCCTTTGCTCCGGCTTTAATTCTAAATTCTTTTGAATCACAATACGCAGCATTAGCAATATGACATGTCTTTGGAAAATTAATATCAACTCTAACTTCCTTCTTTCCTGTCGATGGAATCGATGATTTGTTCTTCTTATAAAAGTTTTTTACTTCTTCTAATACAAATTTTATGTATAGAAAATTATCTTTTCTATCGACTATATAATTTATGTATGGTGAAGAATTACTAGTTCTATTTTCTTTATATGTATAGTCACTGCAATATATTTCATTTTTGTCAACTTTAAATCTTGTTCTTAACCTAACGTAGCTATTATTATCTTTAAAATCAAGTCCTTGAAAATTTAGATTCAAATATTCATCATAATAGAAATTATCAAATGAAACATCATAAAAGCTAAAATAAACTAAACCTTTATCTGATATAAAATCAGAATAAGATAACCTTCCTCCTGTGTCCTGCTTAAATCTATTATGAAAAGATTCTTTTTTATTATCTATATTTCTTTCGAATCTAAAATAAGGATCTTTTTTAAAGAAACTAAAAGACAATCCTATGGATACTATACTTAAAATTAACTTGTTTATAACTTTAAACATCTGTTATTTCTCCTTTCTTTTATGAGGTATAGGAGATGAAATATAAAACTGAATTATTTATAGTTAACAATCGATAGATTTTTGTTAAAATAATAATTGCTGCTCCCGTAGCTCAGTTGGATTAGAGCGGCCGCCTCCTAAGCGGCAGGCCGTAAGTTCGAATCTCACCGGGAGCGCCAATGTCCCTGTAGCTAAACGGATATAGTGTGGGGTTCCGAACCCCAAGTTAAGGGTTCGACTCCCTTCAGGGACCCCAGGGCGTGCCTTCGTGGTGAAGCTGGTATACACGCAAGACTTAGAATCTTGTGGGGAGACCCGTGCGAGTTCGACTCTCGCCGAAGGCACCATTTGCTAACTATGCTAGCCTATGGCTAGCTTTTTTATTTCATCAAAACCTCCTTCGCTCTATATGTGGACTAAAAAAGAAAAAATAAAAGCAAATTCTAGAAATAAAAAGACTCGGCTTAAAGCCGAGTCTTTTACATCAATCGAAATTAAAGAGCTAAAGAACCCATAGGATCCCAAGCTTCAAGTTCGATAGGATCTTGTTCGAGGATCTTAACTTCATCTTCAGTCAAATACTTCTTGTCGATGACTGCTTGATAGACAAACTCATTGAACCAGTCATCGGACATGACGAAGTAGCCTTTATCACCGATTGCATCACCCCAAGAGTTTTCAACTCTCCAACGGTTAGGCTTGTTATCGACGATATTGACACCAGTGATAACCATAGCATGAGTCATCAAGGATTCGCCATAATCAACTCTTTCGGCTTTAGTCATTCCAAACTCAGTTCCCAGTACCTTGTTGACATTCCACATCTCAGTAGACATCACACCATCAGGTGTGTAGGAGAACTGTCCGACATCACTTCCGAACCATACAACTCTATTATCGGAAAGTTGCTTGATTACAAGCTCTTTAACTCTTTCGATAGGAAGGTTAATGTATAAGACTTTGTTTCCACCTTCAACGTTGTTGAGGTACTTGACAGTAAAGGCCTTCTCAAACGGATAACGAGGGCCAGGGCAAGAGAGAACTGAAACATAATCATCCAATTTCAATCCGACATACTTGTCGAAGAATTCCTTAGGAGTAATATCAGCAATGCGACCAAACTTCTTGTCTTCATCGACATACTCATAAGTAAACTTAACAGGAGGTTCGCCTAAGCAAACAGCCAAGATATGATAGACTTCAGAAAGCATCTTTTCTTTCAAAGGACGAAGTTCTTCAACTGTTTTCTTCTCTTCTTGATGTAACTTTCTCAAGGTACAAGCATATTCACGAAGCTTCAATGTTATGTACTTATCCATAGCTTGAGTATTAGAAGATGATGCAGTTTCAGGATAGACATCCTTAGGACATACACCATACTTTTCAACCAAGTTTACAAACATTGTCCACTGGCCACCATCTCCTATAGGAGAAGACAAAAGGAAATCAGTAATACGTGATCCGTTAGGTTCAACGATTGTTTTAAGAATATTCTCAAGGAAGAAGTTAGACTTCTCTAACTTATCCCAAAATAAAGGATAAGCTTGAGAAAGTTCCATATTCTTAATTTTTAACTTCTTCATGACCTCGAGACGCATTACATTGGTAGCAGCAAACATCCAGCAACGTCCAGATCTCTTTTGATTGGTGATATCTCCAGACTCGACATTAATAGAATATTGGTGAGTCATCAAGGCTTCAACAGATTTATTGATTGAAACAGCCGGAATACCCTGAGCCATAACAGCACCTTGAACAGCTTCACTCTTAGATTCAGCAAATTCTTTTTTAAACTTCTTCAACTCATCTTCAGTAATAGCTTCAAAACTCATTATTTTATCCTCCATGCAAATTTATATTATAAAGGCTAAATATAATAAATAAGATATGTTGACCTATGGTTTTGAGAGCGGCTTTATTCAAAACAAACTAGCATTCAAAATGCATATTACTATTTAATATCTCAATAATTGATAATCCACACTTATATAAATTTAAGCCTAAGGAAAAGAAAGTGAAGTAATAGTTACTGAATTTAACTCTTCTGGAGACAAAGAAACATATTTTATGGACAATTTAATATATGAAAAAGTAATTCCAGAAGAATTGAAAAAGGAATATAGACTTAGAAAATACAGATGAAAAGACTAATTTACATATTTGATTATTTTATATAACAATCACAACCAAGTATTTAATAACTATATAAATACAATTTGTTCTAATAATTGATAGAATTATACGGCTGGATTAAATAAATAAAATGGAACTATCAAAAGAAAAATATTTAAATGACACTTATTCAATGCCTTTTGAAGGCGAAGAACATCTTGGAACAGTAGTTGAGCTTCCTTTTAGAACTGATGTTTGGAGAAATGACGCTAGATCAGCTCTTTGGGACTTCATGTCTGTAATTCTATCTATAGCTCAATTCGAAAAAGTCTATGTAGTAGCTTCAAAAGAAGCTTTGAACAAAAATACAGATATATTGTCTCCTTTGTTTTCTAACTTTAATGTTCAAGTCTTACCTATCGAATACGATGATTCTTGGGCTAGAGACAACGCACCAGTCTTCACAAGAAATAAGGAAGGTAAGATTTGTGGAGTGAATTGGGGATTCAATGCTTGGGGTGGAACATATAATGGTCTTTATGATTCATGGGACAAAGACAATTCGATGGGAACACCTCTTTTAAACTCATTAAATATAGATGAGTTTAAAATCAAGGATTTCATCCTTGAAGGTGGATCAATTCACACAAATGGAAAAGGGACATTAGTGACTACTGAAGAATGTCTCTTATCCAAAGGAAGAAATCCTAATCTCACCAAAAATCAAATAGAAGACACTTTAAAGAAAGTATTAGGTCAAAAGAAAATAATTTGGCTTCCTTATGGTGTCTATAATGATGAAACATCAGGTCATGTAGACAATATGGCATGTTTCTTAGATGAAACACATGTCTTATTAGCTTCAATCGATGATAAGAACGATCCTATGTATGAAAGATATAAGATTGATTTAGAAGTATTAAAAAATGAAACTACAGCCGATGGAAAGAAAATAGAAGTTATAGAAATGCCTGTTCCTGGACCTCTATACATGAACAAAGAAGAACAATTGAGTCTAGCAAACGATGACCACGCCATAATAAGAGAACAAGGAAACAGATTAGCTGGATCATATGTCAATTTCTATATGGGAAAAGAGTTTATCATCCTTCCAACATTCAATGATCCAAACGATCAAAAAGCATATGACATATTGAATTCCTTCTATAAGGGAAAGAAGAGAATCATACAGATTCCAGGAAGAGAAATTCTATTGGGTGGTGGAAATATACACTGTATTACAAAACAAATTCCAATGCCCAATTTAAAGGAGGAAGACTAAAATGAGAAAAGTAAAAGTTGCTGCACTTCAATTCAAATCAACCAATTCATATGATGGAAATATAGAAAAGATAGACAATTTAATAAGACAAGCTAAAGAAGCCGGAGCTGACATCATCCTCCCTAGTGAATTATTTGAAGGAGACTATTTCTGCCAAATAGAAAACTACAAGAATTATCTTTTAGCTGAAGAATATGAAACTTCAAAAACTTTAGCACATTATCAACAATTAGCTAAAGAATTGAACGTAGTCTTACCTATATCATTCTTTGAGAGATGTGGAAATGTCTATTACAATTCCATTTGCATCATCGATGCCGATGGAACAAAACTTGGAGTCTATAGAAAGACTCATATTCCAACCGGTGAATGCTATGAAGAAAAATTCTACTTCACTCCAGGAAACACAGGTTTTAAAGTGTTCAAAACAAAGTTTGGAAACATAGGTGTTGCCATTTGCTGGGATCAATGGTTCCCAGAATGTGCAAGAATCATGGCTTTGAAAGGTGCTGAGATGTTGCTTTATCCAACAGCTATAGGATCAGAACCTGTCTTAACAAAAGATTCTAAAGACCACTGGCAACATGTCATGCAAGGTCATGCCGCAGCTAATATCATGCCTGTCATAGCAGCCAATAGAACTGGAGTTGAATCAATTAATAACTCTTCCATGAAATTCTTCGGCTCTTCTTTCATCGCCGACGAATTTGGTAACATTGTCGAATCAAAAGGTAGGGACGATGAAGGATTCATCATCCATGAATTCGATTTAGACGCCGTTAGAGATAATAGAATAGATTGGGGTGTTTTCAGAGATAGAAGAGTAGAGATGTATAAAGACATCCTCAAGGATGATGATTCAAATGGAAGATAAAAACAATAAGGAAAATAAAGGAATAAATCAATCAGGATATAAGCACCTCTATTTAAAGATATTCATAGCTTTTCTCTTAGCAATGGCCTCTGCAACTGGATGCTTATTCATCGCATTTGCATATCAAGGTCAAGCGATGATTTTGTTTTGGTCTCTATTCCTTCTTCACATGTTAGAAATAGTATGCACTATATTCTGCTTTGCTGTTTCAAAAGCTGATTGTAATCTTCAAAATAAGAAGATCACACTGACTAGAATTATCTTCATAGTCATGATAGTTTTCCTTTTGGCATTACTGATATTAGAAGCTATAGCATGGTGGACACCTACTAATCCAAATCCGAATTCTTATACAATAAAGTAAATCCTTAGATTTAAAAGACTAGACTATTCAATCGACTTTAAAGATTCCGCCATCGGAATCTTTTTAATTTTGAAATTCAACAATAGAGATACAACTATAGAAGTTATAAATGCTATTACAAATGAAATGATATATGTAGTCCAGTTGATATGATACAAGAAGGTCAATAGATCAGTTTTGTTTACTGATAAAACTAATACTGCTAATGGGAATCCTAAGGCCAATCCTATTAAAGATCCAATCAATGAGTCTATAGCCAGTTCATATGCCAAGGTCATGCTTATCTCTTTAAAATGGAAGCCTAGAACTTTCATAGTAGCTATATCGCGTTTACGCTGTGCGATATTTAAACTAGTCAAGTTATAAATGACTACAACACATAATAAGATTGCGAATATCTTTACTACATCTGTCATAATGTTGATAGTAGAAAGCAAAGAATCCGCTCTATCTTTAATATCTTTTGCAGTGCTACAAGAAGATACATCATCTAGCTTCATTATTTCTTCTTTAGTTTCTTCAGATTTGGACAAATCTTTCAAGGTTAAATAAAAAGTAGTTGGAGAAAATGTAGTATTAGGATATCCACTAGCTTTATCAAAAACACCTTTTAAAACTGAAGATTCAAAGATATAAGTCAGTTTTCTCTCATATATCTTTCCACTCAATACAATTTTTAAAGTGTCGCCTATTTCGATATTCAATCTTTCAGCAGTTCTTTGATCCATGGTAAGACCACCGTCGACATAGTAAGGAACTTTAAAATAATTAGAATTATCTTCGAGAATATTCAATGTTGTTTCTAATGAAGATTCATAAGAAATAGATACAGCTGCTTGAGATACTTTCTCAACCTTCTCTACATTTTCTAAACTTAGAAGATTGTTATAAACATCGTCCGTATTTCCTGAAGGTTTAACACTCATCTCGACATATTCATTCACGTTAAAATCTAGATCAACACCATAGTTCAAAGTATCTGATATTCCAAAGCCGCAAACTAACAAAGCAGTACATCCCGTCATTCCTAGAATAACCATCAAGCTCTTTCCTTTGCTACTCAAAATGTTCCTAATAGACATCTTTAAAACTATGCCAAAGTTATTAACTTTAGTCTTTTTATTAGCTTTTATCTTTTTTTCTTTTATTTTTTTATTTTTCAATCCAAAAATAAATACAAAGAAATCATGAATTGATAAAAGAATCACTCCGACAAATCCTAGATTTTTTCCAAATGACACCGGTCTAAATCCATGCTTTTCTCTAAAAGATTTATACTTAGCATACAAACCTTTATCACTATTATTAGTCTTAGTTCTCAAAGTATCAGCAGGTTTTTCTTTTATAACTGAATAAGAGAGGATAAAAGAACATAAACCCGCAACAATTATCAATGCCAATAGCATGACTATAGACATCCAATAAAAGAAATGTATAGACATAGAAGGCATATCCCATAATAGATTATATTTAATTCCCATGACATTCGGAATTAATAAAGGACCTATTATGAATCCTAGTATTCCTCCAATCGAACATAGAACAACACCAAAGCTAACGAAGTAAGAATATATTTTCTTCTTTGGAACACCGATAGCCTTCATCACTCCTATTTCACTTCTACTCTTCAATATCATTTGTGAAATAGTAGTTAGGATAATCAATAATGAAACTAAAAAGAAAATGATAGGGAAGACGAATGTCAACTGCATAGCTTGAGTCACGTCCTGATTTAAAGCTTGATACGATGGAAGAGATGAACTTTTATAAGCTAAAATAAAATTGGATTTGCCAGTGAAGTATTCATTTATGCTAGAAACAGCTGTGTCAGGATCATCTGTCTTTATCAATATTTGATTAGTGCTGCTCTTCATCAAACTAGTTAAATTTACCAATGAATCCTCGCTAGCGTTTAAATTCAACAATCTCAATGCTAAATCCAACACATTGTTGTTATAGTTCACTTTTAAAAGATTATAAAGACAAGTGGCAAAACTATTATTTGTGACTGAAACTATAGAATTAGAAAACGAGGAATTTTGAACACCTTCAGGATGATACATCGATCCTGTTATGTTCATATCAAATGTTATTTCATCGTCATAAACTATATTCTTGCCGCCATCCAAGACAAATCGATCCAGCAAAGATTTTATAAAAGATGAGTATTGACTATTTATTGTTGAAATCATCATTTTCAAAGGATTAGTCATAGTGAAAGAAACCTTATCGCCGATAGATAATTCTTTATCCTTCATAAAAGAATTCATCATCAAACATCCTTCTTCTCCTTCTTTTATCAAAGGATGGGACAATTTTGGAGATGCTTCGGTAGAAACGAAATAAACATTGCTGTTCTTTACGTTTGCAGTTAAATAAATTCTCTCTTCAATGAGATCTATGTTATAGAGAGTGCGCATAGCAGTTCTATCATCGTCAGTTAAGCCTGTAGTGGTCACATACACATCTGCTAGATTTGTCTTCTCATACAAATTGTTTTGTCTTTCTAATATATTATTTGCATTAGAAGTCAATCCAGCAAAAAGGCAGAGAGACAAGAAAGAAATGGCAATGATAGAAATCAATTGCTTTATATTCTTTCTCATCGATCTCATCAAAGATTTGAAAAGAATATTGAATGTGGATGATTTGTTCTTGTTCTTTACCATACAATATCCTCTATGGATTCTTTACGTGGAAAATGAGAATCTTCCTCTATTTGACCATCACTAACTCTAATCAAATGAGTCGCTATTTTAGCTAAAGACGAATTATGTGTAACGATTATGACCGTGGTATTAAATTTAGACGATAAGGAATAAAGCAGTTCTATAATCTTGCTTCCTGTCTTGCTATCCAAAGCTCCAGTAGGCTCGTCACAAAGCAATAATTTTGGATTCTTCACTACTGCTCTAGCTATAGAGACGCGTTGCTGCTCACCACCTGACAATTGAGAAGGATAGTTATTTGCTCTATTCTCTAATCCGACATCTTTCAATATCTCTTTAAGATCAAAAGGTTTCTTCACTATAGAAGCAGCTAAAGCAATATTTTCATAGGCAGTAAGGTTTTCCATCAAATTATAGAATTGAAAAACAAATCCGATATCGTTTCTTCTAAAGTCTTCCAATTGACGACTGTTGAATTTAGATACATCTCTTCCAGCTAGAAAATAATTTCCAGCAGTAGCATTATCCATTCCACCCAGCAGATTTAAAAGTGTTGTCTTTCCTGCTCCACTAGCTCCTAAGATGACGACAAATTCACCTTTTTCGATTGAAAAAGAAACACCTTTTAATGCATGGACAAGGGTTTCACCCTTGCCATAGTCTTTCGTCAATGCTCTTCCTTCTATAAATGCCATAATCGATATCCCTTACATAGTAAAATAATTTTATCAAGACTTAACACAAAGTAACAAGAAATCATCATTGCATGTTTAAGGTTTTGTATCATACAATCTAGCAATATTCATTTTAATAAAACTCAAATTAAGAAACTATTTTTATCATTAGTAAGGTAGTTTCATTATGAACCAAAACAATACTATATATTTTTTACTATCTTTAATATAAAAAATCTTATAAAATATGAATAAGTTATGGAAGGAAAGGAGATATCAAGATATGGGAAAAAGAGAATTAGATACTGAAGAAGCCTTATTTGATAGCAAAGCTCAGAAAGACTTTATCAAAAACGAGATCGGCGATTTATCAAGTGCTAGAATCACTCAATGGGGATTCGGTGTGATAGCTCTTGTTGGAATAGCCTTATTCATAGGATTCATGTTCTTACCTTATGTAACTATTCGTAACAATACTGCTGCTGGAGAAACGAGTCTAAAGTTTTATACTTTAGCCTTTGGAACCTACATAGAGAATACTGGCAGGCATTCGGGTCAATTCAATGTGTTCTTTATAGCTGAATTTGTCTTATTCATCATTGCTGCTATGCTTCCTTTATTCTCAAGAAGACATGAGAAAGCATTGGTTGTCACATCGACAGTGATTCTCTCTATAGTTGGATTGTTTATGATGCTTAACTTCTCCAACTACTTGCTCAAGTATTCATTCACTAGAACTTATCGTAATGATGTCTTATTTAAACTTGAAACAACAAATGCTAAAGGATATGTCTCTGTGTTGAAGACCGGATATTATTTGTTACCCGCTGTTGCATTCTTGACAATATTAGCTCAGTGGTTGACATATGGATATACTAAGAAAGTAGCTATAAAGAGACTGTACAACAACGCTAAGTTCGGAAAGAAACTTCTCAACTACTAATCCATAAAGAAGTCATTTGACGCTCTTCTATCTTTGAAGGGCGTTTTTGTTTAAAAGGAGGGAATTAAGTATGGAAAAAAGTCATCCTATATTAGATTTAACAAACGAAGCCATAGCAAGATTATCTACATTTTTTTCAAGATTGAAAACAAATGGTAAATCTTGGCTTTCCTCCTTTGTCAAAAGAAACAAAGATAACCTAATAACTTTAGCCTGGCTGACAATAGTAGCGATTCTCATATTTGGATATACATTGATTTGCTATAACTTCACTATTCCTCTTTCCGGAGATGGATATCTTCAATCCCAAACTATGCCTTATCAAATGTACGATCAATGGCATAGATTCTTCAATACTGGTCATTTCAGTCTATGGGATTCTTCTACTGGATTAGGTGTCAACACCATCGGTGCTGACAGCTTCTATGGTTTATTCTCACCATTTACATTGATAACATTGATATTCCCACGTTCATGGATTCCACAAGAGATAGCAATTTTATACATAGTTAAAATAGTTTTAGGTGGATTCTTTTTCTATTTATATCTTAGAATGTTTAATATTTCTGTAGGAAGTAGAAGAATTGGGGGAGTTGCTTTTGCTTTTTGTGGGTGGGTGACTTACTATCTTTGGTTTGCTTTCTATCTAGATGCTTTTGCTTTCTTTCCTCTTATCCTTTATGGAATTGAAAAAGTAATACAAGAAAGAGATCCCAGACTTTTAATAGTAGCTTTCTTCTTAGTCGGATTGAGCAACTACTTCTTCTTAGCTGTGTTTATGATTGGATCATGTCTCTATTCTATATTTAGATATATTCAATGTTGGAAGCAAATGAAGACTAGTGAAACTAGATGGGCTGTATTTGGAATGGGTGTCACTTGCTTCTTGTTAGGAATATTATTGAGTGCATTTGTTTTGCTTCCTAGTATTATGAATGTTAAGGCCATGCCTAGAATCAATGAATCATCTTATTTAGATGATTTGATGGATGCATTCAAATCTAATGATTTGAATAAAATATTTAAAGTCTTATTCCAATTTGATTATTCCAGTGAATATATCTCCTATAGAAAGATTTATCCTTTAAATAGCTTAGTTTTCATGAACTTGGCCTCCTTTTCAAATAACCTTCTACAAGTCAGCTACTACGACAATCTCTCCGGATCATCATATATATTTGTACCTTTGCTATTGATGACTTTTGTCGGATATTTATACGCTTTTAAAAAGAAAAGAATAGGCACAATAATAGGTGGATTTTTCACCATATTCTTCATGTCAGTTCCTTTCTTCTATTACTTGTTTAGTGCCTTCACAGTCGGATATGCTAGATTCTACTTACTTCCTATATCGTGGATGATTGCATTTGCTTGTAAAACAATAGATGAAAGACGTGAAATATCCAGAGGATATCTAGACGCTTCGATGGCGATACTAGTAATCCTTCAAATAACAGCTTATGTATTATCCATTTGGGCTATAAACAACCAATATGTTTTATATAAAGATGGATATCCTTTTGCTGATGAAACATGGTGGGAAAGATTGTTAATTCTCCCATTCCAATTTGGAATAGACATCGTAGGATACGTAGTGATGCGTCATTTCTTCCACGGAAAGAAATTTAACAAAGCTACATTGTTATTAGTCTCTATAGAAGCTATTGCGATGGGCAACACAGTCATCCTAAACCATGGATTCGGCGATATATCTAATCTTGAATATTCAAATGGCCAAGGTAATAGAATTGTATCCAATGAAACAAATTTAATAAGCAAATTAAAAGAATACGATTCCTCTATATATCGTGTTTTCAACAGCACTGTGGATAGAAACAACACCAATTTAGGATTGGTAGTCGGTCACGATTCATTATCAGCGTTCAATTCTAACTACGCCTTCAATGCTCAAGACTTTATAGACTGGAGTAACCTAGGATACACCAGTGGAAACTGGTCTATGGGTGAACACAATAGAAGATCTAATGTTGAAACATTCTTAGGCGTCAAATACTATATGGTTCGTCATGGAAATGAAGATGGCACTAAGAAAGACAATAATATTCCTTGGGGATATGTAAATATACAAGATATTAACCCTAACACTGTAGATGAAACTGAAAGAACATCACTCGTTGCTTTACAAGACTCCTTGAAAGCTCAACAAAGCGATGGAACACTAGCTAGAGACATTTATTTAAACAACGACTTTATCAACTTAGGATTTGCTTTCGACACTGTCTTAAACAGCTCTGCTATGTATGAATATAACAATACAGACGCCAATGAATATGCATATCTAAGATATGCAATCATGGATGAAGATGATTTAAAAGATGAGAACTTGGTAGCTGATTTAAACAAACATTTGATTTCAATATCTAAAACAAATAGTTCTTCTAGTTTCCAAACTTCCACAACTTTAAAGATGACATTTACTCCTACAACCTATGGATACAGTGGAAATATCAAATACTTCAATAACGATTATGATGTCGAATTCATAAAGAAAGATGATAAGTATGTAAATGATAAATACAATCTATCATTCACTATTAGAGATTCTCACCACATCGTATTCAACGGATTCAACCTTACTGACAAAGCTATTGTTTATACTAACTCCAACAACGTGTTGACTGCTTCTACCAATACCAGCATGTTACAAAGACTCAGAAACTTATCTTATACAGTTTATGCTTCTCATTGGGACGAAAATGGAAATTATATAACCGGATTAGATCCTAACGACACTACTAAAATCGATCACTATATCTATCCCGCTGACACAAAGATAGATATGGATAACTTAGAAGGAAATTCCTTAAAAGGATTGAAATACTATACAAAAGTAGTCATAGAAAAGAAGGATGGAAGCTTATTCGCACCTCAAGCAAGTGAAGATAATCCTGTTTACCTATCCACTAACACACCAGATCATTATGAATGGCATTTCGTAGATGAAGACGGAAATGATGTTACCAGTGGAGAAGAATGCTATTCTAAATATCAGAAAGCTCATGGTTTCTATGTAAGAAAACCTGTGAAGAGAATTATTGGTTACTTGTTTGAGAACAAGGATGACAACACCTCTATATCTAAACCTTATATATATCAATCCAGTTATGCCGATTACAAACTCGCTATAGATAAACTAAAAGCTGAGCCTATAAATGTCGAATATAGAAGAGGCGATAGAGTTAGATTCACAACCAACTATTCAAAAGGAAAAGTTGTTGTTTTAAATATTCCTAGAGAGAATGGATGGACATTAAAGAAATGGGATTATCCAACCGATAGTAATTCAAAGACTAGCGATGATTCCGAGAATAAAAAAGAAAAGGGCTGGCAAACTGTAACAACCTATAAAACTCAAGGTGGATTCGTCGGATTTATAGCCGATAAAGGTGAAACTTTATATCAATTAGATTTTGAAACACCAGGATTGTCTATAGGATCTAAAGCTACTATGATTGGAATAGTCTTTACATGTTTCTTCTATGTTTGCTATAACGGAAGAGGATTAGATAAATTGATGGATGAAGAGAGAAGATTGAGGCAAACCACATATGAAAAGAACTGAAGTATTTAAAACTATGACTGTGAAAAAACAAATGTCTAGTTTTTATAGAGATGGAATATTGTTGATTCTATGTATCATCGCAATGATTCTCGGCTATTTCTTTCAAAAAGAAATAGGATTAGGATTATTTATTACAACATCTGTTCTATCTTGTCTTTTTCTAATATTAACAGTAATCGCAATTTCACCAGTTATAAAAGAATTGTCTATTTCTAAAACATATTCAATCTATACTGGAAGAGTTGTAGAAGTACATGAAAACATCATGCTTAAATCTGTATATTTGACTATCGAATATGAGTCTCCATTAGTCACAAGAAAAGATACTCATGCTTGTTTCTATCCTATGGATGGAAAAATATTGTTTGGAAAGAAAATAAGAATAGGCGTAAGCCAGAAATCCAATAAAGTAATCGTGTTACCTTAAGGATTTATTGCTGTTGTTTAATCTCGCTATCTCTTCTTTATAGCTTCTTTCATTTTGCTCATCTACTCCTTGAGCTAAATAGAATTCACGTTTACTATAAGTGAAGTCGATATCAGCAAAACAATATGTGTAGAAATAAATGGCCAGTGCCATAAAATAAAGAGTTACTATTCCAAAATCGGAAGCTATAAATCCAAATGTAACTCCTAAGCCGTAATTGTTATAACCTGAATATTTTCCTAAATATCTTTTTTCATCGATGCTAGTATTTTTAGCATCAATAGTCTCTTCTTTATAGTACTGACATTCAAATAGAATTGATCCATCTACGTTTTTTACTTTTACAACTCTATTTATATTGACTGCATCAAATTCAGGTGTGTAATATGCGATGATGTCTCCTTCTTTTATCGATGAGAAATCATCTCTTTTAAAGCCGACCAATGAATTCTTTTTAATCGATACTTCCTTAGTCGAATCATCCAAACCATCTGTTTTCAAAACTCTATATTCAATGTTGTTTAAGGTAAATGGTCTCTCATTTATTTTGTAATAAACTCCAGCTGTAGCTGAAATTGAACAAACAGCTATTAATACAGCGCAAATTCCAACTCCGAACATACTCCATCCGGATATTTTGCCTCTTGTTTTAGATAAAGTAGAAACTAAAGATTGACTTTCATCGAGCTTACCAGAATTGTTTTTAGCAGCTATCAAAGTTGGAGAATTAGCTAAGATATAAAGTGGAACTGATGAATTCTTTTTGCTTATCTGCCATTTATCATAAAAGAATTGTCTATATTTTTTTCTGAGATTCTTTAGAATTTCTTCATCACCCAATCCATTCTTCAAGATTTTCTTTCTCTTTATGAAATTCAAATAAAGTAATCCGAAAAATAATACTGCAAATATGATGATAATCCAAAGACTTATCAGCAGTGAAATCTCATATAGTTCCATCAGTTAGGCCTCGTTTGCTAACGCCTATTATAACCAAAAATAAAAAAATCCAAAATTCTTTTGCCTTATAATCTCAATACCTTTTTATATAAACTTTCTAATAATAGTTATATGCTTTATACTCTTTCTTGCTAGTCTTAAGGACTCGTTTTTATTTGAGTGCCATTTATTTTATATCGACTGGAGGTAAAAAATGGGTTTCCTCGAAAAATTATTTAGAATCGACGCACGTGCATACGCCAAAATTAGAAAAAAAGCACGCCCTACTTTTGATTATGAAGATGAATTCAAGAAGATGACAGATGCTAAGCTTAAGGAAGAGACTCCTAAGCTCAAACAAATGCTCGCAAACGGAGCTTCTGTCGACGACATTCTTCCTGAAGCTTTTGCTGCTGCTAGAGAAGCTGCAAGACGTACTATCGGTCAATATCCTTACCCTGTTCAGGTTTTCGGTGCTACTGTCTTAAACGAAGGCGATGTAGCTGAAATGAAGACAGGTGAAGGTAAAACACTTACTGCTACCATGGCTGTTTATTTGAACGCCTTGGAAGGAAAAGGAACTCACGTAGTCACAGTCAACCAATACTTGGCAAGCCGTGATGCTGACTGGATGGGTCAAATTTATCGTTTCATGGGTCTTTCTGTTGGAATCAACTCCCGTGAAAAGAACACCCAAGAGAAGCAAAACGCCTATAAATGTGATATCACCTACTCAACTAACGATGAATTAGGATTCGATTACCTTCGTGATAATATGGCTACTTCTCCTGCAAATCGTGTTCTTCGTAGAAACGGATTGCACTATGCCATCGTCGATGAAGCCGACTCAATCTTAGTCGATGAATCAAGAACTCCTTTGATCATATCTGGTGGAAGCGGAGTTTCAGCTTCTTCATATGGAGCAGCTGATAGAGTTGTCAAATCTTTGAGAAAAGATGAAGATTTCACTATCGATATCAAAAAGAAAGTTGCTACTTTGACAGATGAAGGTATCAACAAGATTCAAGCCGCTTTTGGAATTCAAAATCTTTTCTCTCCAAAATATGCTGATCTTTACCACCGTATTCAACAGGCCTTGAAAGCAAACTTCATCTTCGCCCGTGATACTGAATACATGGTCGCTGACAACGAAATTCTCTTAATCGATTCCTTCACTGGACGTGTCATGAAAGGTCGTGAATATTCAGATGGACTTCAACAAGCTTTGCAAGCAAAGGAGCATGTTGAAATCAAGCCTGAGACTATCACCGTTGCTACAATCACTTATCAGAACTTCTTCCGTCTTTATGACAAGCTTTCTGGAATGACCGGAACCGCTAAGACTGAAGAGGAAGAATTCCGTAAGATTTACAACATGCGTGTCGTCCCTATTCCAACAAATAGACCTATCGCTCGTTTCGACGATATCGATTCAGTTTACGGAACAGAGGATGCCAAATACGCTGCTTTAATAGCTGATGTCAAAGATAGACATGCTCATGGACAGCCTATCTTGATTGGTACTACTTCAGTCGAGAAATCAGAAATCGTCGATGAATTATTGACCAAGGCTAATATTCCTCATGATGTTTTGAATGCTAAGAACCATGCAAAAGAAGCAGGAATCATCGCCCAAGCCGGACAAAAAGGTGCCGTCACCATTGCCACTAACATGGCAGGACGTGGTACGGATATCAAATTGGGAAGAGGTGTTGCAGAACTCGTTGGTGAAGCTGAAGAAAAAGAGCATCACTACAACGGTCTTGCTGTTTTAGGAACTGAAAGAAACGAATCACGTCGTATCGATAACCAGCTCCGTGGACGTTCCGGACGTCAAGGAGACCCTGGATATTCCAAGTTCTATGTCTGTATCAAAGACGAATTGCTCCAACGTTTCAGCTCCGACACTATGCTTTCGGTCTTCCAAAAGATGGGAGATCAGCCTGTAGATTCAAAGATGTTGACCAAGGCTATAACCTCTGCTCAAAAGAAGGTTGAAGGACAAAACTTCGACACTCGTAAGTCTTTGCTCGACTACGATGAAATTCTCCGTCAGCAACGTGAAGTCATGTATGCAAAACGTGATAAGATTTTGTTCTCTGATTCAATCTTCGATACAATCCCCGATTACTTCAACAAAGCTGCTCATTCATTAGTCAGCCAAGCTATGACTGTAATCGATCAAGAGAATGTAATCGATTCTAAGAAGCTTTGTATGTTGGTAGAGGCTCGTGACCTTCCTAAAGGTCAATTCAATGCTGAGCCCTTCCAAGGATTGACTGAAGAAGAAGGAACAGATATTCTCTCTAACTTCTTGTTAAAGCTTTATGGAGAGCATAAGAAAGATTGGTCCAAAGAAATGGAAGACTATGCTGAAAAGACCATTGCTTTGACTTGTATCGATAAGTCTTGGACACGTCACATCGACACCATGGCAAAACTTCGTGATGCTATTTGGCTCCGTTCCTACGCTAACTCTGATCCTTTGCAAGCTTATACAAACGAAGGTTATTCTTTGTTCGGAAAAATGCAGGACACAATTGCTGATGAAATCGTATATCGTTTATTAAACGTACAATTCAGATCACAACCTAGCCGTGCACCTTCTACCACAGTCAAAGTAGAAGATAAGCTCAAAGCTATCGAAGCAGAAAAACGTGAGCAAATAGCTAAAGAGCAAGAAGCTTTGAAGGAAGAGCAAAGAGCTCAAGCTGAAGCTAACAAGAAGCATGAGCCTATGCCTGGTGAAGAGTCTAATAATGCTCAACCTGTTGAAGAACCTAAGGTCACCTTTGAAACCTCTAAAGGAACAGGTAACTACAAGCCTACTGCTAGAGACATTCAAATCGAAACAATGGTCTTGTTAGGAAAGAAGGTCTTGACCATCGATATCGTTAAGACTTATATCAAATTGGTCGATTTTGGATATCTTGGAAAACAAGAATTATCTTTGTTGATTATGGGTGGAATTGCTGAACTCTCCGACGCTGATAGAAATATGTTGAAGGAAAGACTCAGCCAAGAAGGAACACCAATAGTCGGACCTAAGAGCTTTGAATCCAAGAAGGAATTTGAAGAACTCGTCAGCTACGCTTTGAATACTGTTAAGACAGACAATAAGTAATAATTAGTTAAGGAGTATTTATTAAAATGAAGGAGTTATACGAAATAGCGGGAGATGCCCAAAGATTGGAATTGAAGATGTCCTCTCTTTGCGGCTGTCTTTGACCTCCCCAAGATAGAAGAAGAAATCAAGAATTTAGAAGAAGAAACAGCAAATCCATCCTTTTGGAGTGACCCTAAAAATGCTGCCAAGATAAACGGCAAGTTATCAGACCTCAACGATAAGAAAAATACTTATGAAGGTCTTTTCAATCGACTTGAAGATATCAAGGCTGCACTTTCACTTTTGAAAGAAGAAGATGACAAGGATTTGCATAATCAAACAGAAAAAGATGTAGCATCCTTATCGAAAGATATGGATGCTTTTGAGACTGAATTATATTTGTCTGGTGCTTATGATCATATGAATGCAATCTTGGAATTTCATCCAGGTGCTGGTGGAACTGAAGCACATGACTGGGCTGGAATGTTATTTAGAATGTACACCAAATATTGTGACAGCCACGGATTCAAATATAAAGTATTGGATTATCAAGAAGGCGAAGAAGCTGGAATATCTTCTGCCACATTAGAAGTCATGGGTAAAAATGCCTATGGTCTTTTGAAATCAGAGAGAGGGGTTCATAGAATGGTGAGATTATCGCCATTTGATGCCGCTCATTCAAGACATACATCCTTTGCAAGTGTCAACGTAATGCCCGAATTAGATGATTCAGTAGATGTAGAAATAAATCCAGCTGAAATAACTATTGAGACTTATAGATCATCTGGTGCTGGTGGTCAAAACGTCAACAAGACTGAATCTGCAATTAGAATCATTCACCATCCTACTGGAATAGTCGTCACTTGTCAGGTTGAGAGAAGCCAAATGCAAAATAAAGCTCTGGCAATGAATCTTTTGAAATCTAGATTATTCCAAGTAAGAGAGAAAGAAAGACAAGAGAAGTTAAATAAAATCAACGGTGTCAAAAAAGATATCGAATGGGGATCTCAAATAAGATCCTATGTTTTCCAGCCTTATACGATGGTCAAAGACCATCGTACTGAATATTCAGTCGGAGATATTCAAAAAGTAATGGATGGTAATTTGGATGGATTCATCGATGCCTATTTGAAATGGAAGTATAAAGAGGGAAGAACCAATGCAGAAGGAGAATAGAACAAGCTGGTTTAAAAACTTCTTTCTCGGTCAGTGGTTTACTTTAAAGACTTCCTTTTATAAGGAATTTATAGAACCGAAGAAATCCGAATTATTCAAATCGATAACTTGGATTGTCATAGGAAACTTGTTGTTAGCATTAGGTGCATCGTTATTCCTTGTTCCCGGTGAAATAGTCACAGGTGGAACTTCCGGTATAGCAATTATAATCCAACAGTTCTATAACATGGCGACTGGGAATGACTTAAATTCTATAGTCGATATTAACCATATCATTACAATTAGCACTGCCTTTTTCTTCATACTAGGTTACTTCTTATTAGGATTTGGATTCACTTTAAAAACTTTAATCTCAACTATTATCTATCCTTTAGGAATCTATCTATTTGATTTTCTAAGAGAAATAACCGTTATTAACGGAACTAAATTATTCGCTATAGAAACTTATATAAATAATCCAAGCTACGATTCTACTTCAGTAATGATTTTAGCTGGAATATTCGGTGGTATATTGATGGGTGCAGGTGTTGCATTTTCATTCAAAGGTGGTGGATCTACCGGTGGAACTGATTGTATAACCATGTGGTTACATAAGAAATTTGGAATTCCAACTTCTATTTCATCTTTTGGAGTGGACTTTATAATAATATTCACTGGTCTGTTCTCATCTCAAAATTTAATCAATTTCTTAATCGGAATATTAGCTTCATTATTATGTTCATTTGTCATAGAGAGAATCTTCTCAGGCAATAGTTCTTCATATTGTGCAGAGATTGTATCAGCTAAATATAGAAGCATCTCCAATGCCATTAATAAAAACATGGAAAGAGGAACAACACTATATGAAGCTGAGGGCGGATATACTGGATTTGAAAGAAAAGTTGTAAAAGTCTCATTCACAAGAAACGAATATCGTGAATTGCTCAGATTAATAAAATCTATAGATCCATATGCTTTTATAACAATAACAAATGTCGATGAAATTCATGGGAATGGATTCTCATATGATGATGGTGATGAGCCTTTGCAAATTAAAGAGCATCACTCAGCCAGATCTATAAAGAAAGCTCAGCTAAAGGCTATGAAGCTTGAAAGAATAACCATAAAGAAAAATGACAATGCTGTTCTTCGAGATGTTAAAAAAGCTAAAAAAGAAGAGAAGAAAAACAAAAAGAAATAAAACTATAAGCCTAGCTACATAACAGCTTGGCTTTTTTTATTATATTTGACTAGCAAATTAAGTGCTCATTTAAATTTGGAAAGCCTTTAATGAGTCAAGAGTATAAAAGAATTCTATAATTCTAATGATTTAGGATTCATTTTATGAGCTTTATAAAAAAACACTTCACTTTATCTCTATTATTTGCTTGTCTATTAAGTCTTTTAGGTGGGTTCACAGAACTATATTCCATCAAAACTAGAGGAATATATGCTGCTATGCAAACTGGAAACACCATTACAATGTTTATGAATTTTATAGATGGTAATATCCCTTGGGCTTTAGATAGGATGATGGTTATATTAATGTTCTTTATCGGATGTTTAACTGCAGAGACTTTAAAAGCCACAATAAAGAAAGTGAATAAATACTATCCACAAATAGTACTGAGCCTAATGATCATATGTTTGATTCCATCAATTTGCATTCCTGTTAATGTTGAAGCGATTCAATCTAACGGAACACCTACAATAAACGATATCGTAGCCGATTGTTTCATGGCTTTATATGGGGCGTTCCAATTCTGCTCATTCCGTGAAATGAATAAAAATGTATTCTCTTCTACTATGATGACTACTGTTATGAAGAATATAGCTGAATTCTTAGTGAAATCAATAAAAGAAAAGAACATTGAATATGCTTTTATATCTTTGGAATACTTCTTCATTTTAATTTCCTTTATATTAGGCGCTATGTCCTTCTATCTTTGTTATAAATTTATCGATATCCAATCCAAAGATACTATTATTCAGTTATTACCTATTTCAATGATTGCTGTATTATTAATATTGATTGGACTATCTATATTCATTTCTAAAAAAGATAAAGAAATTAAGCTAGTAAAAGAATAAAATAAGTAAATAGATCTATATATTACATATATAATCTTTATTATTTTTCTTTTTCAATTAATTTTAGCCAAATAAGAATTTATTAGCTTATTTTCTACAAAATTTGATGTAATCAACTTTTTATATATAAATGAAATAGTTCGACTATAGACAATTCGTTATCGTTTTCGCGCTGCTTATTTTTTATTATTCTTTCGTTTACTAGAAAAATCTAAGGATACCATAGTCATTTTCTTGTTCTTATAGATAAGTTTTTAATACTATTTGAAATTATTTAATAAAACATTTATTCTAATGTCCTAAATCTATATAAAAGGAGCAAAATATATGAAATTTAAAAAACTAATATCAATATCTACTCTTGTATTGATGAGCTTGACAAGTTGCAATGAGATTAAGCCATCTTCTTCTCAAACTCCTGGATCTACTACACCAAATTCATCTTTTACACCAACACAACCTACAGCACCTGATTTCTCTGATTATGATTTAGATGTCATGGATGACTACACCTATGAAGGTCAATTAGGTGAAGTTACTATAACAAATAAAAGATTAACCATCACAAAAGATGGTCAATCAAAAGATCTAATCCCAACTTCTATAGATGAAGAAATACAAGGTGATGATATAACAAGAACAGTAATATCATTCTCCAAAGATTTTAATGATGATGACTATAAGGCCTACCTATCTTTTGATGAAAAGATGGTCTTAATTCTTGAGAAAGGTGATGAGTCTTATTCATTCATGCCTTCTATCAAAAGCATGAATGGAGCATTCTTCTCACCTTATTATGAAGCAGAAGTTTCCAAATATGATTTAATCTACTATTTCAGCGGAGATTATTCAGTCGATAGAGATGTATTCTTAGTTAGACAATCCACTGCAGCTGGATCAACTTTAAATTCCTACTATACAAAATCCTACTTGAAAGACGTGGATGGAACTGTCGAATTAATAGCAGATTACTACGACTACACTGATAATTATCTATATGAATCTATGATGCTAGAAAATAACGGGTCTTATATAGATTTAGTCAACATATTATCAAATAATGAAGTCGTATTCAGAAGCTGTCCTGCTTTTATGAACTATGATGTCTTTGACGGATCAAAGACAATAGACTTATCCTATGATTTCGATAATAAGACTGTATCCTTTGATGGCGATACATATCAAATAGAAGGAATCGTAGATGAAAAAGAAGGAAGTGAATATAGAATCACTTCTGGAAGTAAGTCTTATTTAGTAAAACCTAGTGCTTATGGAATTACCTTTATAGATTCTTCAAATAAAGAAAGATTCATGCCGTATGAAGATTATTATTCATATTTATATGGTAGCTTCTCTTATAAGGATTTCAATTTCTCCTTCAGCTTAGATGAAGAAACAAATACTAACAAATTGAAAATCAATGATGTTGAAACATCATTTAGCTTTGATGTCTATAAAAACTTCAAAGCTATAAAAGTTGAATACGATGGAAAGACATATCATTTTGTTCCTTATAAAGACGATATGGCTTCTAATTACGTAATCAAAGGATATGTAGGTGAAAAAGAGTTATTCTTAGTAAATAAATCTCTTTATTCAAATTACTTTGTAAACGACTTCACATACAAATCAAAGACTGAGAAAGAAACATTGGTGGTAGACAAAAATTTAAAGGTAACCTATCAATCTAAGACTGTCGATTCTAGTATTCTATATGTTCCTTCTTCTGATTCCACTTATCTAGAATTCACAATGGATTCAAATACATATCAATTCAAATTATTCGACACTGGAATCAAAGCATTTGAATTGATAAAAGAAGATGAATCAAAGATATTCATACCTACTAGCAGTTTTGAATCTCTATTAGGCGAATACACCACCAAATATCAAATCGACTTAACTATCGCTGCAGATAAATTAACTTATAAAGAAAATAAAGTCGATTATGAAATGAAGCCATACTACATAAAAGATTCATTTGCATATGTGATCGGTCTTTATTTCACCATCAATAATGAAGAGCATTTGATAGAAGTAGGATCAAACAACGCTATGGTTGGAGGAGTATTTAAAAATAATGTATTCACTCCAAATGAAACTTTCGTTCCATATGACATGTTCTTAGATTTGGTAGGCACATATGAATTCAATGGTGCCTATGGAACAGAAAAGATAAGAATCACTTCTGATGGAAAGATGTATGCTGATAGTCTCAACGATACTAATAATGGATTAGTCGAGAAAGAATATGACTATTCATTGAGCATAACTACATACCAGGGAAACAAAGCTGTAAGAGTAGCTATGAAATACAGCAACTTAACTGAAGTCTATTTTATTAAAGATGGAGCTAGTTTGGTCTCATTCAATAATAGATATGCCGTTGACTATATCTACAACTATAACGGAGTATATGCAAACGGTGATAATTCGACTGTCATATATCTAACCGCTGATCAGTTATATGTAAATGGATCATTAACTTCTTATTCTTCATATGAAAGCAAAGATGGAGTAACAACAATAACAACAAGTTCATCGACATTCAAATTCAAAGAAGTAGATGGAATAAAGAAAGTCGAATATAACGATGAGACATTGAATTCAGTCGATTTCGATATAACAAAGTTTGTTAAAGACTATACGACAACTAGTGGAACTACATATTCATTTAAAGCTGTCGTAGATCCTATTACAAAGATAACTTCATATGTGCTGAGCGATGGAACAACAAATTATAATTATCTAATCACTTCATACAACAATAAGATTGCATTGAAGTTCTCAATTTTATCTACAACTATTTACTTATATGAGGATAGTGGTGAATATAAGATTGCTTCTGAAAGCTCAATACCTCTTCCTCCACCTCCTCTTCCTCCTTATAAAGGATAAAGGTGTATTTGATTAAAGCACTACATTATTGTAGTGTTTTTTGTTGTATTGTTGTGTACCCATAAACTTGAGCTGATCAACTTAGTTCTAGAAAAGGGCAAAAAAATGGTGATTTCAAAAGAAGAGAATATTACTTTCTAAAACTGATGAATTACGGTAAGATTTCTCAATATCTAAGGTCTTCAAGTCCCTGAAAATAAACATAGATGTCCCTGAGAAATACCCAAGCTGACACTTTTATGTACCTAAATTTAAATTTGTTGTGATATAAATAAATCATTCTTTACTTATATACAGAGATACCCATATGAATGAACAACAAATAATAGAATTAGAAAAAATTATAGGATATGAATTCAAGGACAAGAATTTACTAATCCAATCATTCACTAGAAAGTCTTATTCAAACGAGCATAAAGATATAAAAAATAATGAATGTTTAGAATTCATAGGTGATGAAGCTATAGATGTCATCGTAGCAAAAAAGCTATGCGAGAAATTCGGAACTTATAATAATGGTTTCTCATTCAATTCTTTTGATGAAGGCACTATGACGATGATCAAATCCAATCTAGTAGATAGAGACACTCTATTTACTAGAATTAAGGAATTAGGCTTGTCTAACTTCTTATTGATGGGTGAAGGAGATAAAAAGAGAAAAGTCGATAAAGAAGATAAAACCCAAGAGGATTTATTTGAATCAATTATAGGAGCAGTAGTTATTGATTCTAAATGGAATTACGAAGAAATAGAAAAAGTTATCGTAAAGATGTTAAATCTTGACTATTTTCTTTCAAATATACAATCTTTTTTGGAAGAAAAGAAAAACTATCAATGCCTTGTAAGAATGTGACTTCAAAAAGAAAACATCTACTCTAAAAAGCTATTTTCTTTCAATGACGAGGATAAAAATAAGATAATAGCTACAATAAGAATATCTGATGAAGAATGTCATGGCGAAGGTGACTCACAAGAAAAAGCAAAGAAAGATTGCTTCAATAAAGCATATAAAATCATAAAAGAAAAAGGGGCTGTTACGAAATTGATTCCTCCAAAGGGTCAGTTCTGACAGCCTTTTTGCTTTCCATTTTTTCTGATTTCTTCTTGCTCGGCTTTACCTTCGGGAATTCCTCTCCAGGTGTGTCTTCCGGCAGTTCATATTTTACCAGTGCATTCGTATTGCCGCTTATGAAACTGAACAGCTTTCTGACATTGAACCCACAGCTGAACAGCATCATCTCCAGCTCCGCTTTCCGGATCCCCGTTCTTTTGAAACGGACTTTCGACATGTCTTCCTTCATGATTCCGAATACTCCTTCGGACTGTATGGATCTCAGTATCCTCATGCGGATTCCTTCCGAAGTCCTCGATATCCCTCAGAGTCATTTTCTTAAGAGAGAAGGCGAGAACGATGAACGCAAACATCCGATAGGGATCGTAGGGCTTCTTGCCTACGTTGGACCCATCTCCGAAGACCGAAGAGGCGATGATGGGACCGACCCCGGATGATTCCAGGACGGTGAGGAAAACGTCCAATTTCCTCTGTTCCTTCACATCCATCGGAAAAGAATAAAAAATCGAACATTGCTTTATGGTAAAATAAGCCATGGTGATACCTCGTGAACAAAGGTATTCTACCAAAAATGGCTCAGGGTTAGATTCCCTGGGCCATTTTTTGGCTTTTTTACTTCTTTTTGCTTCTAGTAGATGCTGTTTCCGAAGAGTTGATTTCGTAACAGCCCCTTTTTAAATATAACTAATATTATTCAGCAACAGTAGTGAAAGTTATTTTGGAAATTTGAATAGGTCCATTCTTCGATGCTTTTTTGCAATTAATTTCATATTTGTAATATGCATTTGCAACAGGAGTTGTTATTTTAGTTGTTTGTTCTCCTTCTGCAACATTCACATTATAAGAAGTGGTATTAGTTTTAAAATCGGCTGAAGTAGAAACTAACAACTTAATGCTATCAATAGATGCTATGGTTACTTTATCAATAGTTATTGCTGACTCAGCAATAGCTTCAGCAAATGGGGAATCAGTAGTAATTGTTCCTGTTGAATCACCTTTTTTTGTACCAAATCTAACATAATCCCACGCTCCATCGAAGTTATTACCATTAGCAATGGTGAATTTTAAATTATCCGATGTGTTTTTCCAAGTAAAATTATAACCATTAACCGCTTCGTTATTAGCTTTTACAAAAGAAACTGTATACACCTTAGCCACGGGAGCAGATTCACTTACAAACTCGACTACAACTTTGTTGTTCAATTCAGCAGTAAACTCAGCTGTGTTATCATCGGCTACAGTCAAAGCTTGATCATTGACCTTGATGGAAGAGACTTTATATCCTTCCTTAGGTGTAGCAGTGACCGTAAGTTTATCTCCAACCTTTCCTTCCTCAACTGTGACTGTTCCCTTTTCAGCATCATATTCAGTCACTACCTTAGCAGCTACCTTCTCAGCTGAAGAATCAATAACCACTGCATTGACTAATTCCTTAGTACCATTATAATTTTTGAATGTTCCTGCAATAGTGATTTCTTTACCTAAGTAATCTGAAGTGATAACTTTAGCACCTTTATCAAATAAGAACTCAGTTCCATCAAATGAATAGTTATTATCTAAATATGTACCATATACATATAATTCCTCACCAGTAGCCTTATCAGTCAAATAAAGATTTCCATATTGTGCGTTTTCAATCTTAGTCAACAGACCAGTTGTCACATATAAATTTGCATCATCATCAGTTGTCATCTCATTCAACTCTTTGAGGGTCTTCTTCACCACATTATTCTCAGTAACAACTGTAGTTTTATCTTCATCGTGATCATAACCATATGCTTCAACAGCAGTCAAGGCATCCATTGTGACTGTAGTTGCCACAGTTCCATCAGAATGAATGGACATCTTGTCACCCTTTGCAACTGTGAACTTGTTATCCTTCAATGTAGCAACAACAGGAGTATTGTATGCACTTGTTCTTTCATCACCTAAGATCAATCCACCAGAAACTACTTCATTTCCAGCCTTCCAAGATCCAGCAGTGGTCTTATATTTTGTATTAGTAGTAACATTAGCTTCAAAAGCATCCAACCATTTACCTGTGGATACAAAGGTAGATCCTGAGATATCCCAGTTTCCAGTTCTAGCAATGACTGCTTGTCTATCAGCAGTAAAGGTTGAATTCTTTACAACTACCTTAATTCCTTCAGTATTGCCTAAGAATGCAGTGTTATCAAAGTCATCAGAAGTAACTGTGACCTTAGTATTGTCAATTGTAATAGTCTTGTTTTCACCGTCGAGGTTATTAGTTCCTATACCATAAGCACCTAAATTTGAGCTACCTTTGATATTGATTGTAGAATTCAAAATCTTAGTTTCAGTAGTGCTGGAGCAATAAATACCAGTGATAGGATTAACTGTACTAATACTACTATTGCTTACAGTGACTCCATCTAATGTAAAAGCTGCAAGATACGAAGAATCGATGACATTGACTGTTCCCTTGTCATAATTAGAAACGATGCTTCCATTCTTCAATGTGACAGACTTATTTCCAAAAGTTGCAATATCAGTATTAGCATCTCTAAGCATTCCATTCAATGTGCTAGTGATGGTATGTCCATCCAAATCATATTCAGTGGTTCCTTTAGCTAAAGGTAAAGTTACACCGAGAGTGACATCTCCTGCAAGCTTAACCTTGATATCTTGAGCATTTTTAATCTCATTGATAACAGAATCAGTAAACTCAGATATTGTATGGACATCTGTGAAGGTAGCTGAGATATTAAGATCCTTCTCAACTAATTGTTCAAAAGAATATCCACCTTTCTTATCTTCGGGTACTTCGATAGCTTTTCCGTCAACTGTGATAGTCTCGATCATGTATCCTTCATTAGGAGTTACAGTGACGACTGCAGTATCACCATATTTATAATCCTGAGAATCATCTACTTTATTCTTATGTTCAATCGTTCCATGTTCACCGGCATTGACTGTGATAGTTTCATTTTCAAGGCCGAACTGTACAGTGACGAATAATCCATATTCGCCCATAGTAGTGGTATATGTATTGTCGCTAGCCTGTACTTGCTCTTCATTAATAGTTAAGTATTTAATCTCATATCCAGTTTCTGGTGTGAAAATGAACTTTACTTCTTCACCGTATGTAGCTTGAGTTTTACCACCTTCTACAGCAATAGTACCATGAGTAGGAGTATCCCATTCGATAGAGTATACGGCTAACTTAAATTCAGCAGTGACAGTAAGTCCACCGGAGACCATCTTCACCTTAGCTTCCCAATAAGTCTTTCCAGTAGTTGAATCTTCCTTAGTCACATAGTCAGTATCACTTCCATTCACCTTAAAGGAACTCACATCATATCCAGTATCAGAAGTAATCTTGAATGTTACATCTTCACCAATCTTAGCAGTAGACTTATCAGCACTAATGCTTCCATGATCGGCTTGAGTGATAGTGACTGCGGCACTGTTGATTTCAAATTCAGCAGATACAGTGAGACCACCTTCGACCATCTTTACAACAACTTGATTAGAGTCATTCAGCTGTTTTTCATCATTGTTGACTTTGAATGACTTTACTGAATAGTTCTCATCAGGAGTAACAGTAAAGGTGACATCAGCACCAACTTCAGCAGTCATCTTATCAGCAGTGACACTACCATGCTCAACTGCTCCAATAGTAACTGTTCCAGTCTTCTTCTCAGGTTGTTGAGTAGATGGAGCAGTTGGAGTAGTGGGATTGTTGCTACCAGGCTGAGTAGTAGAACTATCATTTCCTCCATTACATCCGACTAATGACGCAATCAAAACGGATAAAGCAATTAAATGATTCTTCTTTTTCATTGTTTGGAATTTATTCTCCCTCCAATTTAATCTTAACATGTATCTTGCTTGAAAGAGCTATCAAAATAAGCTTTTCAGCAAATTTCATTAGTTTTTACTGAAGATTTACATTCTCACCGACTCATATTTACCTATTTATCTTTTTTGTTTTTACTTCAATTGAGGATAAATCAAACAATTTTGCAATTATAAACAAAAAAGGTAGAAATCTACCTTTTAATTAACTAAGTCTATATTATTTCGAATCTAAATATTTATCAAAGAATCTTTACTTATATATTCCCTTGTACTTCTTATCCAAATAATCTATGAATTCCTTAGAACTAAATTCTTTGTGAGTTATAGACTTAATCCAATCCTTAGGATCTAATAGACATGCATTCTTAAACACTCTCTTAGTCATCCAGTCTTTGACCAAATCCATTCTACCTTCTTTCAACACCTGATCTAATCCACCATACTTCTTAAAGGATTTATCCATTACGTTTCTATACATGATGTTGTATGAATTTCCAACTGCATATACAGGAAAATAGGCGAAAGAATCACACCAATGAACATCCTGCAATATTCCACTTCTATCATCTTCGACATCCAGTCCTAAATAATCTTTATATTTTTGATTCCAAACTTTATTTAAATCCTTAGTACTTAATGTCTTATCAAAAAGACCTTTCTCTATCTCATATCTTATGACGATATGAAGCGAATAAGTCAATTCATCAGCTTCTGTTCTATAAGGTTGACGGAATACTTTGTTAGCTGCTCTATAGAATTCTTCGACTGTTACATCGTCTAATACTGGTGCGAAGTATTTCTGCATGGTAGGAAATACAAAAGACAAGAAAGAATAACTTCTTCCTATAACATTCTCATAGAATCTAGATACAGATTCATCCATATCCAATGTTTGATGACCACCAAGCAAATGTTTTCTAACTATAGCAGGTGTGTTTTGTGAGAACAAAGCATGACCTGTTTCATGCATTATCGAATAGAAATTTGATATGAAGTTCTTCTCATAATAGTGAGTAGCCACTCTACAATCAGATGCACTCAATTCAGATGTAAAAGGATGCTCTGTCTGACCTAAAGTTCCTTTATCGAAATCAAATCCTAATAGTTTCATCAACCAAAGAGAGAACTCTCTTTGTTTTTCTATAGATACTTCTCTAAACAAGAAGTCATCTCTAATGATTTCTTTGGATTCATAAACTCTATTCAAGATAGGAATAATGCCATCTTTAAGACTGTTGAAATAGATATCTAAATCCCCAGTAGTAAATCCAGGCTGAACTTCATCAGTCAAAATATCCAAAACTTTCTTTCCTTTTGCGTCATCTCTAAGATTTACCCATTTTCTAGTATATTCGACATTTTTCTTCAACTGACCTTCAAATAAAGAATAATCATTCTTTTCTTTAGCATTAACCCATACGTTAAATGCTTTGCTAAAGTTGTTGGAATAAATCTTTTCAAATTCAGGAGTTACATTCTTTGAACTCAAATAATCTCTATATAAAGATTTAACTAAGACTTTGTCATATTTATCCAAAGACTCGAAATTCTTCATAGCATAAATAATTGAACTTATGAATTTCTTCTTTTTGCTGAGAGCAAAAGATTTACCTGACAAGTAAGTAAGTTGCTCACTTTCTCTATCTCGTCCATCTCTTGGAGCACATGTTTCCAAATCCCATGATATGACTCCAGACATATCACTATAAAACTGCATCATCTTCACTGTCTCATGAATTACCCTCAATGACTTTGTTAATTTCTTTTCTTGATCCATATCAGTCCACCTCTTATTAATAGAGTATAAATTATTCATCTAAATAAAACATCTAAAATTGATATTGTTCATCTTGGATAGTCCAACATACATTTCTCTTAAATCCTTTGTTTAGCATAACAAACAAAGAAATAATTCTTTCTTTTAATTCGAAAGTGATCTTTTGAATTCGACTTTTTCTGTTTCTTTTCAAAATTCATATAGTCTCATCCTGATATTAGTATTTTGAATCCACTTTTACACTTAAATAGATTCTTTATTAGACTTTACTTATAAGCACATATATAAGATGAAAATATATATTTATTAGAAAACAGCAGGTATTTGAAAACACTTTCAAAAATACTTTGTTTTTTTGCTTGCTTTTATAAATCTAAGGACTATAATTACAAGGCAATCAAGAGATTGCAAATAACTAAGTTAATTATTTCCAACATAAAATTCCTTTTGCTCGCTCCGGATCTAATGCAAATTAGGTTCGGAGTTTTTTTATGTCTTTTATTCCATATCCAAAGGAAGTTTCTTCTTTGGAGATGGATAAATAGAATCTAGTAACTTCCAAGATTCATCTGATATTTGAATCTTAGATGCTTCAATATTCATCTTTAGATGCTCTACATGAGAAGCTTTAGGAATAGATGTTATATCCTTATCTCTCAAAGTGAAGGCTAAAAGAAGTTGAATAGGTGTAATTCCATATTCTTTAGATATTTCTATTACTGTCGAATTAGATAAAAGCTCTCTTTTCAATAATCCAGCCTCTGCCAAAGGACAATAAGACATAAATCTAATGGCATTATTCTTTAAAAAAGGAATAAGACTATACTCTACACCTCTTGATCCTAAATGATATAAGCATTGATCAACTCTGCAATTGTAACCATCTTTAAGGCTTAATAACTCTTGCATATCATCAATATCAAAGTTAGAGACACCCCAATCTTTGATAAGACCTTGTCTCTTTGCTTCTTCCATACATCTTATGGTTTCTTCCAATGGAATCTCGCCTCTCCAATGCAATAAGTACATATCCAAATAAGATGTATTCAATCTTTTTAAAGAATTAGAAAGGCTGATGAAGAAATCATCATATCCAGCATTCCAAGGCAATATCTTAGAAACAATATATAATCTTGACCTATCAAAATCCTTGATAGCTTCTCCTATCAAGGATTCAGATTTACCATCCCCATACATCTCAGCTGTATCTATCAATGTCACTCCATTTTGAATTCCATATCTAATACTTTCGATTTCAGCTTCATATAATTTTCTATTTTCTCCAAAATGCCAAGTTCCTTGACCTAATCTATCCATTTTAAACATGACTACATCATTCTCCTTATAAATAATATAAAACACGACTAACTTATTTCTTAAGAACAAAAAATAGCTGTTTTCACAGCTATTCAACTTCTACGTTATCTATTAAGAACCAAGGGCAAAGAGCGGCTTCTATAGAGCAATCCTCTCTCTCAGAAGAAAGTCCGATTACATCTCGTAAGAATTCATCAGCTTTTCCTTTTATAGTTCCTCTTACAGGCTTTCCAATCTTTCCTTCTTTTATCTCATAACCATAGAAAGGAATCTCAAGATTTATCTCAGCATCTCTCTTTATCTTTTCTACACAGTCCTTATCAAATCCTTCTACTATATATCCATTATCTACAGACCTTATCAATCCCAAAGATGTATTATCTGCTGAAGGTGCAACGACGAAGTATTGAGACTCAGGAATTCCGTATGTGGCACAAGAATTAGATCTTATATTCAATATCTCACCGTATTCAGTATCCAAGAAGAAACAGCGAAGTCTTCCATGATCTATGGCCATAAACTTCTCAGTTGCATTTCCTTCTGTATCGAATGGAGTGGATTGAACTGAAGAGATAATAGGATCATTTAAGACTGTTAGTAGTGGTGAGAAAGCATCCTTTCCAAACTGATCCTTATATACTGATTTTCCCGAAGCTACCATCGCACCAGAGAGATGAAGATCAGCAATATGAAGGATAGTAGCAGCACTTCTTGGAGAAAAAGCTACTTTATATTTTCCCTTTTCAGCTAGACCGACCTTGAAGGAAGACATTATTTCTTTATCTATTCTATTAGCCAAATACTCAGGTTTAATAGTCATCAAATTGTATCCAATATATGTCTCAGTAGCAGAACTCTTCTCACCATCAGGCTTTGTGAAGGTACAGTCTGCTTTCATCACTATACGGTCAAACTTCTTCTCCACTTTTAATCCTTTAGAATTGACCATCATTCTTCTACCAGTTATCAAGGTGGTTGAAATTTCATTTATAGCATCATCGTTGAACAAAGAATTCATTTCTTTTAAAGATTGAACAATCTTATTGTTTAAAATCTTTAGATTATCTATCTTCACGTTGGATAATTTAAATCCACTAGATTTATATCTTTGACCAGGTTCGCCAAAAAATTCAGGTCTACATAATCTATCGCTATTCAAAGCAGATTGCTTAATAGATTTAATGATTTCATCAACTCTATTCTCATCCAATTTGTCATCTTCAAAAGTACCTAATCTCTCTTCATACATTCCTCTATAACGAACTGAGACAACATTTTCTTTTATGTCAGTCGTTATAACACCTTTTACATTTGATACTTTAATTTCATTATGAACTTTATAGTCAATTTGAAAAGGGGATATTCCTTCTCTTTGGCAAAGACTTAGAATAGTATCCAACACCTTCTTTTCTTCGTCTGTCATAGTTATCACTCCTTTTCGCTTTTAATGTCAGTTGACTTTCATTTATATAAATAAAAAGTAAATATAACAAATTCATTAGAAAGCGGTATTATTATAACCGATTTTTAAGCTAAATTCCTAGCTAGAAAGGCGGTTTATAACTATGAGCGAGAATATAAAGAAAGAAAAAAGTTGTGGTGCTGTAGTATATAAAATAATAAATAACCAAAGATACTATCTAGTAGAGAAGATGAATTTAGGACATACTTCAATTCCAAAGGGCCATGTAGAACCTACGGATAAAAATGATGAGGATACAGCTAGAAGAGAAATAAAAGAAGAGACTTCTTTAAACGTGACTATAGATACTAGATTTAAGCACCATATAAATTATTCTCCATTTCCTGGAATAGACAAAGATGTCTATTTCTTTGTCGCTGAATGCAAAGAAGACACCATCGCTCACGATGACCACGATGATGAAGTCAAATCGTGTATTTGGCTTCCTATCAAAGAAGCTATAGATGCAGTAACCTTTGAAACAGATAAAGAGACGTTGAGAAAAGCTGATGAATATTTAAAAAATAAAAATAATTAAAACGGATTTATTCTGACTCTATAAATGACTTTGTAAAAATAGTAAATAGCAAGCCCACAGATTTTGACCTAGCAATACTTCAATCAATAAAATCAAACCCAGGAATCACAGCAAAAAGAGACAACATTTGCAAAGCAAATAACATTACTTTAATTAGACTTCCCAATTCCTATGCCAAGGATTATACGTTCATTTTAAACATTATTAAGAAATACGAACGTCAAGCTATAGACGAATCAGAGGAAATGCAACTTATATAATAATTAATCAATTGTAAATAAAAAAGAGGGCACATAAGCCAATGTCACTAACTTAAGGCGACATTGATTAAGGAATGACTTATGAGACCTGCCTTTAAATATAGGTCGGTCTTTTTTCTTTTTTTAGGCATGTTAAAAGGGTAATAATTATCTCTTCACACTACTTTTCGAAAAAAATCTAACGATTAGTAATTGCTTCTATACGACATTCGAGAATGATTCTTTGGTTTATGTTCTCTGCTGAAGCTCCTATTAGGCCTTATCGGCGTGAGATACCTGTCTATCTCTTTTATTATATTGTCAAAACTCTCTTTTCGAATTCTGCTGCTTGGATGCATCAATGCTTTTACCAGATTTCTTTTGACTGCGCCGATTGCCACGCTTCTGTTATGCTTCATCTGATGTTTCTTGCCTTGAATCAATGAACATTTTCTTTCCATGATAATGAACTGGACCATGTTGAAGACCCAAGCGCATGCGTAGATATCCTGCAGAATCAGTCTTTCTCTTCTTCCGCTGAACTCTTCAAGCTTCAAGTCTTTCTTCATGTCCCTAAATGCGGTTTCTATATCCCATCTGGCATGATAGAGCTCTTTTAATTCTTCGATCGAAGCTTCATCATCACTTAAATTCGTTATCAGAAATTCCTTCTCTTCTTTTCCGATGTCAATGATTGCCATGCGTATTACAAACGTTTTTGAAAGCACTTCTTGAACCAGCTCCGTTTCGTTTCTGAATCCATTGGTGTTCGCGCGGGTCAGCCGGACTTTGAATGTTTTGTCTACTTCATTATCGCTTTCCATTTCCCTCCTGCATTTTGATAGAACGTATGTGCTTATCCTGAAAATGTACTTCATCTTCGAATTGTCGAATAAATTGAGCAGCTTGAAACTGAAATAGCCTCGATCGAAAACAACCAACGTCTTGCTTTCTTCTTCTTTTTTGATGCTGCCCAGCAGTTCTATGGCATGGCCTCTTTCGTCATGACTGTATTCATCGATCGCAATCCTCTTTATCGTATGGTTGTATACATCGCTGAGGCCGGAAAGCTTGATCATATGCGGCATGTTGTCAGGGGCTGTCTTCGCCGTGGGCTGGATATCGGCAATTGTCTCGAATTCCGTGTCTGATGGCAATACCAGATCGGATCCGTCTATCGCAAAGACATGGAATGACTTGAACTTCCTCATTTCGCTTTTGCGTATTCTCGTCTCATCATCGGTAAAATCCTCGAACATTTCTTTTACGGCATCCGGAGAATATTTCATTCTCGCCTTATAGAAGCCGACATCGGAGATATCGATATCGCTCATGCCGGAATCCTCGAGCAATATTTTGACCTCCTGTCGTTGAGCCATGCCCCTTTGAAACAGCATCTGCAACAGCAGATTTTCCGGCGATACCTTTCTATGGCGGGTAAACGCCGTACGGTTATTGCCACGTATGGTGTCAATCTTGTTGAGATGATATCTTTGGATTGTCTTTCTCCATCTTCTGAAAACATCACGGCTCATAGGTTGTCCCATCCTTGTAAACAAGCTTCGGCTTGTCTTTTGAAAAGGCTGCCTTTAGGTATGGTATGGCCTCGCTATCAACGGCTCCGATGTATTGGACCGTCTCTTGTATGACCTTGTCCCCGACCCTCTTGCTTCTCACTACAGATGCATAATTTTGATTTCCTTTTTTCCAAACTCTAACAAACATTTTGTTTGCCTCCTTTCACACTACATTATATGTAATTATAGACCAATATTGAATACTTATATGCTATTTATTCACACTACATTATTGAATGACAGCAAACTAAAAAAATGGCTACCATTTCAGTAGCCATTCAGCCAGATAATATCAATGTCGCCTTAAGTTAGTGACATTGGCACATAAGCTCTCTTTTTTCAAGTTCGAAAATAGTATAAGATTTAATGATTTAAGAATATCGAACTTGCGACTATTATTCTACCGCTAAAGTCTTCAATGTTGGCATAGTATTATCTACTAAATTCCAAGAATTTGCAGATAAGTCCGAATATGTAGTTGCTTTGGCCGTAGAGAAATCAACATCAGTATGAATTCTGGATGTATCTTCAATAGGTCCACCCCACTCCCATGCACTTCCATAAGCCAAATCCGAGCTTTGGTTCGTGTATATTCCGCTTACAGTAAAGGTCTGTTTAGAAGGAGCAAAATTCGGTTGTGTTCCATCATTAACGGATCCACCTGCTGGATATGCACATATTGCCATATGGACATCTTTACCTTCACCAGAGACATTTACAACAGAACTCTTAACAGCTGCACTCTCCTTCAAAACACCACAGATAGAAGCACCGAAAGCAAACCAACTAGCTGATCCGTTATTGAATGACTGAACTGAATTGAATAAGCAATTTTCGACAGTTCCAGAAAGAATATTCGTAAGAATAGCTGTACCCCAACCTAAACTGTTTTTAGTCAATGTTCCATCGACTTCAAGATTCTTAATTGTTCCGCTGACTTCTTGGAACATTCCAGAGTTATTATGTCCAGCATCGTTGTTCTCAGAAGATATGATAGAGAAATTAGATACTTTATGGCCACGTCCATCTAAAGTTCCAACTAACTTTCTAGTATCACCATTTCCATTGATTTCCATTCCACCTAAATCGATATCAGCTGTTAAGATAAAGTCATCTTTAATGGTGTTCTTAGCAAGAATCTTAGACTTGAATTCATCTGCTGTGGAAATCTTAACATATTTATCCAAAGATTCAGTAATCTCAATCTCAACTTGATCTGTCACTTCGACTTCCCCAATAGTAGCAGTCAATTTAATAACTTCTTTTCCTGCACTATCAGTTGTGAACTTAGCAGTCTCACCATTAGTCTTATCAAAACTACCACTATAATTTTCGCAGCTCCATTTATAAGTAACTTCATCTTTATCCTTGTTGGTGACATTAGCAGATAAATTGATTGTTTCTCCAACTTTAACAGAAGTTTTATCAGCTACAATCTTTACTCCAACATCCTCAGCAGACAAAACTGTGAATACAAACTCTTTCTTAACAGATGGATCAGCCTTAGAAGCGATTGTAATAGTCGTTGTTCCAGCACTCAAGGCATTAATAAGACCAGTTTCTGAAACAGTAGCAACTGTCTCATCACTAGATTCCACCGAATATCCACTCTTAGTCGAATCGTTCTTGACTGATATCTTCAATTTCACTGATTGACCTACTACAGTCTTAGTTGCTCCAGTAACAGTCAAAGTAATTTGCTTTTGTACTGTCTGAGATCCATTTCCACCATTATTTGAATTGTCTCCGTTTCCACAAGACACTAATCCAAAGCAAGACAATCCCAATAAACTAATTGCTAATATTTTATTTAATTTCATTTTATTTAATTCCTCAATTTTTTATTAAGCATCTTTTTTAGTAGTCCCATCAGTAGCAACTACAGCACTCTGAGCACCATCCCATGTTCCATCGACTGTGTAAGTACAATTGGTGTAAGTTCCAGATCCAATAGAACTAAATGATTTAATAGTATTGCTTGCCGTATTCACATGGAAAGCTACAGAAGAATCTTCAACCTTACCTTCGTTCGAAAAGAACATTCCAGCAAATGTATTTGTTGCACGTTTTTCGACTATAGTCATATCGATATGAACATTTGATATAGTTCCTTTATTTGTATGAGCTAATGGACCTCTTTTAGCTTCGATAGGATTGCTCGTCTTTATATTTACATTTCTCACAACACCGCTAGCAGCGATAATGTTGAACATATCCCAACTGATATCACCTGTGATGGTATGTCCTTGTCCTTCAAATATTCCAGAGAACTCACCAGCCATCCACATCATCTTTGTGGTAGTCAATTCGTCACCTGTCAAATCGATATCAGCAGATAAATAGAAATTTCTCGTAGTATAAGCAGCGCCCTTATCAAATACAGTTTTGAATGTTGCTACATCCTTAATTTCAAATGCACCATCTGGGATTTCATATTTAGGAGCATCAGCAGACTTAACAGTGAATGTAATAGCTTCAGCAGTTAAAGTCTTGTCTCCTAATTTTGCACTCACTAAGACAGTAGCTTCACCAGCAGCTACAGCTGTAATTCCAAATGTTCCATCATTATTGTTGGTTACACTAATCACTGAAGCATCGCTAGGATCAAGAGTATAAGAATAATCAGATAATGTTTCAGTCGAATACTTCAACGAAGTAGTTATGGTTGCAGTCTTTGTGCCATCTTCTTTCATCGAAAGAGAAGTCGTATCAGCACTAGCAGTAAGCTTAGCTTCAAGCTTTTCAGGTGCTTCGCTATCATGAGCCAAGACAGGCATCTTGTTATCTTCAAGAGTCCAAATAGATGAATCCAACGTTGTATAGGCTGAAGCTAAAGTAGAATCAAAGGGAGTGTGATTGATATTCTCCATAACCTGTGCTGAGATATCACGTCCTTCAGGATTAAATGGCTTATAGTTCTCATTTTGAGTATCATGAGCTATGTTTGTATATGCATTCTTCATCACCTGTGTTCCAGTCCATGAATAAGCAAAGAATGGTAAACACATAGCATCAGTTGCATCGAGGTTAGTTACTACATTCTCAACCTTTGCTTCATTTTGAAGTGTAGAGGCAATAACACCATTTCTTGCCCAAGTCCAATCGACCCCAGTTTGAACATTCTTAGCCTCAAACAAACAATCAATAATTCTAGCTTGAGGTCCACTGACTTCCTTTGCAAGTAGTCCACTAAATCCGGCTGCGTCAATTGTTCCTTTGATATGAATGTTTCTCAATACACCTTGATACATCCAGAATAATCCAGTGGCTTTATCAGTCTCTTGAGAAGAATCATTCTTTACCACAAAGTTTGAGAGTGTATATCCTCTTCCATCAAGAGTTCCGACAAAGGTAGAATTATTTGCTCTTCCATTGACTTGCATTCCACCCAAGTCAATGTTAGCGCCTAAGCAGTACTTTCCGTTTATTACATCTTTCTTATTCAATAACTCAACCATCGCATCAGCAGTTTTAATTTCGGTATATTTGGTATAGTCTGCTTCTACTGTAATATTCAAAGAAGCCTTGTATTCTTTTCCGTTGACTGTAGCGGTGACTTTGACTGTTCCTTTTCCAACATTGGTAGGTGTAAAGTATTGCTTAGATTCATCATCTGTGTAAGGATTTACTACACCAATATCCTTGGCATCAGTTCCATCCCATACATAAGTAGCACCTTCAACTTGATCGTCTCCGAATGTCGCTTGCAATACTGCAGCTCCATCACCCTCTTTGTAAGATTGTTTGTCAGAAGTTATAGAGAGATTCAAATTGACTTTAGTTTGAAGAGTGATAGCAATAGCAACATCACCTTCGGGCATTACAAACGAATATGAGCCATCTTCTTCCAATGTACAATCTACGTCATTAGCTTTAATCGAAGATAGTTCTTTATTTTCATCATTAACAGCAATATTGAAAGTTACCTTAGTTCCTTTAGTAGCCTTGGTAGCTAAATTAGTGACAGTATAATCTTCCGAAGCAGTATATGTGATGTTGTATTCTACTTCAGGTTCTACTGCCTTATCTTTTAATGTCACTTCAATGACAGCATCAGCTTCACCCATAACGAATGAGTAAACACCATCATTAGCAGTCAAAGCAGTTCCGTTTACTTTGATTTCATCCAATTCTTTGTTTTCATTCTTTACTTCGACTTTGAAAGTGACTGTTTGACCTTTTTTAGCCTTAGTAGCACTTAATTCTTTAACATCATAATCTTCCGAAGCAGCATATGTGATGTTGTATTCTACTTCAGGTTCTACTGCCTTTGCTTTAAAAGTTACTTCAACATTGTTTTCACCTTCAACTAATTTAAACGAATATGTTGTACCACTGAGGACTTTGTCGTTAGCCTTAACTGAATCGATCTCATATCCTTCATTAGGAGTGATAGTGAGTGTTACAGTTTGACCGACATCGCCATTTGTTTTATCAGCAGTAACAGTTCCTTGATTGTTATCAAATGATAAAACAACAGTTCCTTTCTTTACTTCAGGAGCTTGTGTCGTAGGACTAGATGTAATACCTCCCCCGGTATTACCACCTGTCGGGTTGGTTTCAGGCCCACAAGCTACGAGTCCTGTAGTAAGCATCAAACTAGCTAATACAGCATAAATAGACTTAGCTTTCATAATTGTTTTTCCTCCAAGGATAAGCTTGAAATATCTGTAAGGGCTTACCTGTGATGATAGGTTAACTTTTTAATCAAACAAAGAAGAATATTTAACATGAATTCAATGATTTAAAACTTAATCTTACTGAATTTTAAGCTTATTTTTCATAATTTGAGCCTAATTATTAGAGTTTAACTTTGTTTTAATCAATAATATTTTATGCTTTTTTAAGAAAAGGCTTTCTAGATAATTTTAGTTCTTTGTGGTTTAATGTTAATTATTAGAAATCACTATGAAATTAAATAAATTCAAATTAAACTTTGCTGGAATTTGTGCTTTGGCATTAACATTGATTACATTAGACTGTGTCATAGGCACAAATATAGATTCCATCAACAATTACTTCCAAGAGAGTAGATTTGATTCATCGGATTTTAAAGATGTAGCAACTAAATCCAACGAATTAGTCCAATCGATAGAAGAAGAAGGGGCAGTATTATTAAAGAACAAAGACAATTGTCTTCCCTTAAAAATGAATTCAGATAAAACACCGATCAATGTATTTGGTTGGAATTCATGTGACCAAGGAAATGTTTTAAAGGGTGTAGGATCTGGTGCATCACCTATAAGCGATACTAATAAAGTAACATTAGTAAATGCATTGGAACTAGAAGGATTTGAAGTAAACAATGAAATCATATCCAAATATGATTCCTTCTATAATGGAGATTTCATCAACGAAAACGATTCTAATGACAAAAATAAAAGACTTAGATTGATTCAGCCTTCTATTGATTCATATTCATCAGAAATGATAAGTAAAGCTAAATCCTTCTCATCTACAGCCATAGTGATGATAAGTAGAATCCTAGGTGAAAATATGGGTGAAGCACCTAACTATCAAAAAAAGATTAATTCTAATGGTTCATCCTTAGATTACACAAAGCATTATCTAGAATTGAGTAATGAAGAAAAAGACTTATTAAACATGGTCGAAAAGGAATTCGATGATGTAATAGTCTTGATCAATTCAACAAACACAATGGAATTATCATTTCTAAATGATGATAGAATCGATGCCGCTTTAAGCATCGGTCTTCCTGGTCAATCTGGAATGATAGGAGTTGCTAAGATATTGAAAGGTGAAGTTAATCCATCAGGAAAGCTAACTGATACATATCCGGTCGATTTAACAACCGAGCCATCCTTTAGCAATCGTTTTCCAAACAAAGATAATGAAGATATGTATCAAATCACATATAAAGAAGGACTTTACTTCGGATATAGATGGTACGAAACAGCGTGCGAAGAGAAATACTATAGTCAAGATTACAAGAATATAGTCCAGTATCCTTTCGGATACGGATTATCCTATACAACTTTTGATTGGAATAAAAAAAAAGTCGACATCGATCCAAATTCTGAAATAAACAAAGATTCAACTATAACCTTGACATTAGATGTAAAAAATACCGGTGACTACGCTGGAAAGGATGTGATTCAACTATATGGTTTCACTCCATATTTCAAGGGACAAATAGAAAAATCATCAATTCAATTAGTGGCATTTGAAAAAACAGATTTATTAAATCCTGGTGAAACACAAAAAGACATAAAACTATCTTTCAATCTTTATGACCTAGCTAGTTATGATGCATATGATAAGAATAAAAATGGTCATAAAGGATATGAGTTAGATAAAGGGACTTATACATTCAAGCTGATGAATAATTGTCATGAAATCAAAAATATGGATGATTATCTAGGAAATTCAATCAGCTTTGATTTAGAAGAAACAATAAATTATTCCAAAGACCCAACTACTGAAAATACAGTGGAAAATAGATTTACAGCTTTAAACAGTTATGCTTCAACACCGATAGATGGTAGTTCCGTCAACATAGATCAAAATTATTTGACAAGAGATGATTTTAATAAATCTTATCCAAAAGCTACAGATTATTCGACTATAGACAAAGACAAAATAAAAACAGCCAATGACTATTCTTATAAAGAAGAACTAGATAAAACCATAGCGACATTACCAACTCAAAAAAGCAATAATAATTTATTATTAACCACTGATGAAAATGGAAGTAAATTAACTAGAGCTCAATTAGAAAACTCAGAGACAAAATTGAAATACAACGAAGATTTAATTAAGAAAATAGGCTCTGATTACAATTCAAAAGAGCTATCAGATTTGATTGATCAGATGTCCTATGAAGAGATGTGCGAACTATCTAAGCAAGCTGGATTTAAAACTATTGCCGTAGAAAGTATCGGTAAGCCCCAATACAATGAATACGATGGACCTGCCGGATTAAATACAACTTCCACATCAATTGAAGCCACTAAATGGACAGCATTTCCAAATGAAGTAATCATCGGTCAAACTTGGAATAAACAACTTGCAAGACAATTAGGATATATAGTGGCAAAAGAAGGAAAAGAAACAGGTGTTAGTGGATGGTACGCACCAGGAGTAAATCTACATAGATCTTCTTTCTCCGGTAGGAATTATGAATATTATTCTGAAGACCCTGTTTTGAGCGGAGAAATCGGAGGCAATGTCATAGAAGGTGCTAGAGCAGGTGGAATGTATACATATATAAAACATTTCGCATTATCAGAATTAGGCGATAACTCTCAAGGCTTAAATACATGGATAAGCGAACAAACCTTAAGAGAAATATATTTAAGGCCTTTTGAGATAGCAGTAAAAAAGTATAAATGCACTGGAGTTATGTCTTCCTTTGGAAGAATAGGGGCGGTTTGGAGTGGAGCTAACAGCTCATTACTAAACAGCATTCTAAGAAATGAATGGGGATTTAGAGGTGCTGTTATAACAGATTACACAACATATGGAGATCCTCCCATGGATATCCAACATGGAATAGTTGCAGGAAATGATTTATGGCTGACTGCTGAAACAAATTATCAGCCATTAGATACTGATGATCCAGTCTATATGACTTGCGTAAAAGAAGCTAGTAAAAACACGATTTACATGATAGCTAATGCTTTTGAATATTCCACCAAATTTAACAATGGTGAAGGAATCTTCACAAAACCTGTTCTAAATAGCACAAAAACAAACCCTTGGGTGTATGGTTTAATAGCCGGTAATATAATTTGGATTGGTGGGCTAGGAGTATGGGCATACTTCCTCTATCATCCATTAAAGAAAAAGAAAAAAAAGGAGGAATAACATCATGATTAGAGTAGCAGAAGTAGAAGATGATGAAAAAGATTATGAAAATTACATCGCTTGTTTAAACAAATACAAAGAAGAAAATGAAGGTGTCGAAGTCGACACCACATGGTTTAAAACTTCTGAACAATTTTTATCCACTTTTACCAAAAATAAGTTCGATATCATTTTTATGGATATAAACTTAGGCGAATCAAATGGATTAGAAATCTCTAAGAAGATTAGAGAAATAGATGATGAGACAATAATAATATTCGTTTCTAATTTAGCCCAGTATGCTGTGGAAGGTTATGAAGTAGAAGCTATGGATTTCATAGTCAAACCTATGACTTATTATGTCTTTTCGATGAAATTTAAAAGAGCTCTTAAAAAGATTGCTAAGAAGCAAGAAATATTGCTACCTTTCATAGTCAACTATGAAAAATCATTTATAAAAGCTAGCACTATTCAATACATAGAAATCATTGGACATAAAATGATAATACATACTACTCAAGAAGAAAAAATCAGTTATGGCACGATTAAAAGCGTGGAAGAAATGCTAGAAGAGAATAAAATAGATTTCTTTGGAAGATGTAATAACTATTCTTTAGTTAACTATAATTATATAAATGGCGTTTTTGGTTACCAAATTAAAGTTGGTAATAAAATGCTAGATATCAGCCATCCTAGGAAAGCAAAATTTATGCAAGATTTCAATAAGTTCTTAGGAAAAGGAGGGCTCTAATATGCCAGAGATATCAGGTCTTTTTATCTATAGACTTGTATTTCTTTTTGAATTACTGGTATCTGAAGGTCTTTTCTTTTTCAAAGTAAAAAGGAAAAATCATTTTTGGTGGAGACTTAGTGGATCATTATTAGTCATAGTATTAGTTACACTTTTTTATCCTATTCCTTTCTATAACTGGTGGTACACCTCATTGATGTTTGTCGTTATCTTTGGACTAACCATGTGTGCTGCTTGGATTTGTTTTGCTGAAAGTTTTTCTACTATTGCTTTCTTATCAGTTGCTTCGTATCTAGTTCAGCACATAGCATATCAAGGATTAAATTCTATTCTTTATTTCTCAGGTCTAAGCAATTCATCTACCATAGGAATATATGGTCAAAAATTACCTACGGCTAGTGAGTTCTCTATCATTACAACAATAATCAATATTGTTGTTTATATTGCTATTTACTTCTTCTGCTTTGTCTTATTTGCAAATCAAATCAAGAAGAATTCAGAAATAATGATAAGCTCCGGATATATGATTTTATTTGTCGGGTTCTTATTAGTCGTCATAGTAGGAATCAATGCTTATATCGTATATTCAGTTAATGATGAGATTCCATATATATTTATGGGATTCTTTGATTTGCTTTCATTTTTCTGTTGCTTCTTGTCTTTATCTTTCATGTTTAAGCTTTTAGATCAAAGACAGATGAAGACTGAACTAGACGATGCTTATGAAATAATAAGACAAGAGAAAAGACAATACGAATTATCGAAAAATAATATCGATTTAATCAATAGAAGAGTTCACGATTTAAAGCATCAAATGGAAGCAATCATCTCCAACGAAAACGTTAAAAAAGAAGTGGTTAACGAAATGACTTCAGCAATCAAGATTTACGATTCATCAATTAAAACAGGAAACAAAGTCTTGGATACAATCATGACAGAAAAATCATTGGAATGCAGTCAGAAGAACATAAAGATGACCTGCCTTTTAGATGGAAAGAAATTGAATTTCATGTCTGAATTAGATTTATATACATTCTTCGGAAATGCTTTAGACAACGCTATAGAATCGGTCTCCAAATTATCCGAAGATAAAAGAGCTATTTCTTTGACGATGACAAAGAAAGGAAATTTCATTTCCTTAGTAATTCAAAACTACACCGATAATAAAATAGTTCCAATAAAGGATAATCAAGGAAATACATTTATTAAAACGAGCAAAGAAGATCCATTGTTTCACGGCTTTGGAATGAGGTCTATGGAAAATATAGCAGAGAAATATGGTGGTAACATCAATTTTGAAATCTCAGATGGAATATTTTATTTATACGCTTTATTTGTAAACAAGGAAATTGCTAATTAAAAATATCGTTTTAATAAAAAAGCCACAGCCAAATCGGCTGTGGTTATATCATCTAAATATATTTACTTATCGATTAGTATCCCATGTCAGGGTTTGCAGGTGCTGCAGGAGCCTTGGGTTCAGGGATATCTGCAACTCCAGCTTCAGTAGTGACAAGTTCAGAAGCTATTGAAGAAGCATTAAGAATTGCACTTCTTGTAACCTTGCAAGGATCTACAATTCCTGCCTTGAACATATCGACCCAAACACCATTCTTGGCATCAAATCCGAAGTCTTTCTTCTCATTGAGTTGAGCCTCAACAACATCGATTGAAGAATAACCAGCGTTGTCTGCGATTTGTGCCAAAGGAGCTTTCAAGCTCTCCAAAACACAAGAGATTCCACGTTGGACATCAGGATTCTCATCCTTCAAAGTCTTCTTCAAAGTGAGGTAAACTTCGCAAAGTGCAGCTCCACCACCGACTACGATTCCTTCGGCAACGGCAGCCTTAGTAGCATTCAAAGCATCCTCGATGTGAAGCTTCTTATCTTTAAGCTCAGTCTCTGTGGTAGCTCCAACTTTAATAACTGCTACTCCACCGGAGAGCTTAGCAGCTCTTCTCTCAATTCTCTTACGGTCATATTCAGACTTAGAGTTAGCGGCTTGAGCTGCAAGTTCATCGATGTGTTCTTGAAGCTTAGCCTTGTCGCCTTCACCACCGACGATAGTAGTATTATCGGCAGTGACGATAACCTTCTTGGCACGTCCAAGATCAGCGATAGAAGCATCCTTCAACTCCATGCTGAGATCCTTTGAAATGAATCTGGCACCAGTCAAAACAGCGATGTCTTCAAGTGTAGCCTTTTGTAAATCACCAAACTCAGGAAGTTTAGTAGCGACAACATTGAATGTTCCACGAAGTTTATTCAAGATTATGGTTGAAGAGACTTCGTTCTCCATATCATCAGAGATGATGAGCAAAGGCTTATGAGCATCGACAACAGCTTGAAGCAAAGGAAGAATGTCGTTGATGTTAGAAACCTTGATATCAGTTACCAAGATGTAAGGATCTTCCAACTCGGCAGTCATCTTTTCTCTATCGGTAACCATGTAAGGAGAGATATATCCCTTATCATATTGCATACCCTCAGTAACCTTGAGCTCTGTCTCAGTTGACTTAGATTGGTCGACAGTGATGACACCACTACGGCCAACCTTCTGCATAGCATCGGAGATAACTTTACCGATTTCTTCATCACCAGAAGAAATAGTAGCGATATTCTCGATATCAGCATCGGTGTTGATAGGATGAGACAAGCTAGAAAGTTCCTTAGCAACAGCCTTTCCGGCCTTGTTTATTCCTTGTCCAACCAATACAGGGTTAGCACCTCTATTGATTGCATCCACACCCTTATGAATGATAGCTTGAGCCAAGATTGTAGCTGTGGTAGTTCCATCACCAGCTGTATCATTAGTATTGTTTGCTACTTCATATACGAGCTTAGCACCCATATTTTCGAACTTATCTTTAAGTTCGATGTTACGAGCAATGGTGACACCATCGTTGCAGATAAGAGGTGATCCATAGCCTTGATCCAAAACAACATTACGTCCTTTGGGTCCCAAAGTAATCTTAACTGTATCAGCCAATGTATCGACACCCTTCAAAATTGAATCACGGGCATCTTTTCCAAAACGTATCTCTTTTGCCATAATTAAATAGCTCCTTTCTTGATGACTAATTAGTCGATAACTCCAATAATATCGTCATTCTTGATTACGAGGTAATGTTTATCACCTTCCTTGTAATCAGTAGTAGAGTACTTCTTAAAAAGTACTTTGTCTCCTACAGCTACATCCAAAGGAGCAATAGTGCCAGTCTTTTCATCCTTGACACCAGTTCCAACTGCTACGACAGTAGCAACAGCAGAATCGTCTTCTTTGCTCTTGACGATGATATCTCCATATCTCTTTTCCTCTGGAGCTGCTTGTAATACTACATAATCTCTTAAAGGTCTAATCATAATTTATGTTCCCTCCTTTGACGGGGCTTATTTCCTCGTTTAGCGTCTTAAATATAGCACTATAATTAGCAAAGTCAAGCCTAGACTGCTAATTTTATAGAATCTCTTATTTATATTCAAAAAGTGTCGATAAATACTAAACTTTTTCTATTCTTCACTTATTGAAATTAATCGTTTTTTCTATTTGACTTGGATTTATTAGTCTCTATACCAACCATAAAATTAGCTAGAAAAAGGAGTGAATTTCAACGGAACAAAAAAGACATAAGCCCAAGCCTATGTCTTTTAAAGTTATTCAGCCTTATCTTCTTCTTTCTTATCATCAGAAGTTTTATCTTCAGACTTTTCCTCTTCTACACTTTCTTCCTTTGCCATCTCTTCTTTCTTTACAGGAATAATAGGATCCGGTTCTCCTAACAAAATGGCCTTTCTTCTTTCATATTGACCGATTCCAAATGCTATCAATGTGGACGCAAGGAATCCTAATACAACTCCTCCACCAGCTCCCAAGACCCAACTCTTACTTCCACTTGTTTGCATGACATTTCTATATAAAGTCTTTACATTGTTGTTAGAAGCTGTGCTGATTTCTTGATAAGCACTCTCATAAACATTCTTAAATATTCCAGCTTGTTTCTCCAAAGTATTGTACAAAGTATTAATAGAATCCAACACTTTCATATAATTCTTGTATATTTCAGTATCAGCTATAACTGCATTAGATGATTTCCAACTAGACCAATCAGTAATACTATTTATAAAGTTTTCCTGATAAGGTATCTTTGATAATTCCATTGTATACTCTGAGATTTGGTTATTGTAGTTATTTATGTTCTTGAAACTATTATTCAAAGCACTTTTAAGCATATTTCTCTCTTCCGATGAGATTTCATTACTTTGAAGTTTATCGCTCAAATCGTTGTAATTTTCTTGTTCAGAAGATAACTTGTTCTTCAAATCTTCTATGCTTGTTTGAATAGATTTCTTTTTATTTGAGTAATAACTCAGATACAATTCCTTAGATGAAGTAGTATCGACGTAGACATATTTATATGTTGTATTGTCGACATCAAAAGTCAAAGAATTATTCAACGAAGATATAGAAGACATATTGGCATCTTCAGCACTGATGCTAATGTCCAACGCATTTTTAAATTGTCTAAATGCATTAGATAAGCTAGTCTTATTAGATGAACCTGTCGTAATTACTTCCGTATTACCACCAAATATGTTTATCAAAGACTTATAGGAAGAAAACAGGAAATCCACTTCGTCTTGAAGCATAGTTATTTGAGTATCTAATCTATTAAAAGGAGAAGATATTTCATAGAAACCATCTAAATTAGTAGAAGCATTAAAATCACCGGAGGAATTTTGACCTATTTGTGCACTTTTTACTAAAGCCATGCAAAAACTTTGAGCTAATTTATCAGAAGAGAAATCTTTGTTATGACCATTTATATCAAAAGCTAAATAAGAAGAAGTATCAATAAAACTGTTATCATTAATTTCAGTAATAGTCAAAAGATTGGATTTATTAATTTCTTCATAATTGATAGAAGCAAACTCACCTTTGACATTTTCTATTTCTTCTTTAGTTGCAGTAGGATTGTTCTTTAAATAATCATCCTGAGCTTTTTTATTAGAAGCATCAACTACGGATTTCATGTTGTTTAATGAGATGACATACTGATAATCAAAAGGAGAACCATTGGGATAATAATATGCAACTTCATTTCTGCTATTAATTTTACTGATAAAATTGGATTTATTATAAGCAAATCCTATCTTAAATGTTTCTTTAGATGGATTATATACAAACTTAACACCTGCAAATCCGACTAATCCCAATATGATTGAAGTTCCTAAAACCCAATATTTATATTTGTTTAGATAATGTCCAAAAGCTGGCCAACTCGCAGCCCATGGTTTCTTCTCCTGCTCTGCATCACTAATAATAATCGTTTGTTTGTTATTATCTTTATCCAATCCCATAATACATCCTCCTTCAAAAACTTATTTATTATATTAACAAATATGGATTAAGAAAACAAAAATCATAAATACCCTTACAAAAGTGAAAACATTAATTTGTATTATTTCTAATCCATTTCTTTACGAATTCTATTTCTTCATTTCTATTGTTATTCAAATCCCCTTGATTACATCTTAATAAAACTTCATTTAATATTTCTTTAAAATATTGATTCTTTTCTATTCCTAATTTCAAAAGATCATTACCATCAATCTCTAAATCTTTTAAAGAATAAGGTGTATTACCTTCAGACAAAATGTCCACTCTATTTAAAATAGAATCGATATCATCATTTTTAAATCTTTTTAAATTATAAAGATTGATTAGATAATTCTTAAATACATTTATGTCGACAGACTTAGATAAAAGAATAAGACCATTAATGTAATCATCATCAAAGGAATTGTTAAAATTGATATCCTTCAATTTAATTAAAGTTTTTATTGAATTTATAGATTCATTATCCATCTTTATAAATAATCTCCAAGGCATAAAATCATCATTGATTTCACGTAGAGAAAATAAAGCAGATAAAGAGGCTATATAATCACCATACGATTTAGTATCAAAATTATATATATCATCGATACTATTCCCTATCTTATCTAAGCATGGGATTATAAGTTTGAAAATAGGAAAGTATTCTTTGATATCTTTAAAAAAGTTGGAAGTTGAAGAAATCTCTTTTAATTCAATTAAAATTCTTTCTTTAGCTATTAGATTTAATTCTTCTTTACAATCCAATAAAGCAGTCTTTGTTTTAGATTCTATTTCATATCCTAGCTTAGCTGAAAAACGAATAGCTCTCAATATTCTTAAAGCATCTTCATGAAATCTTGTAGATGGATTTCCTATAGTTTTTATAACTTTATTATTTAAATCTTCTAAACCTTCATGGAAATCATATATATGTCCTTCGGAATAATAAAAAGCATTGATTGAGAAATCCCTTCTCTTAGAATCTATATAGACATCTTTTACAAACTCAACATTGTCAGGTCTTCTATAGTCAGTATAACCTTCATCACATCTAAATGTAGTTATTTCAATAGGCTTATGATCGATTATCACTCTTATCGTTCCGTGTTTCTCACCAGAATGCTCTTGATAGAAGTCTTTAAAGACATCACTGATTTGACTAGGTAGAGCATCGCTAGTCAAATCATAATCGTGAGGTGTCTTTCCCATCAAAAAATCTCTGACAGCTCCACCCACTACATAAGCTTGATATCCATTTTCCTTCAACTTAGATAAGACATATTCAACACTAGAAGGTAATGGCATTGTTCTATTTATAATCGTCATTCAATTTCTCCGTTCAAAGCCTTGTCTATCAATTCAATATATTCTCCTTTTGAATTGCAATGAACCATTAGAGTTCTAACTTTTTTAATGGATGGTAATCCCGTTAAAAAAGCCGGTGCTATTGTTCTAAGTGCTAGTGATACTTTATGAGCATCTCTTTCAAATCCATAAGAATAATCTATATATTCTTTCAATATTTCTAAATTATCTTTATATGTTCTTATAGTCAATGGATTTCCTTCTTCTAAATCAACTAAATCCTTAAATATCAATGGATTTCCTACAGCTGCTCTTCCAATCATTAAAGCATCAGCTTTAGTTAAATCAAAGACATCTTTAGCATTCTTTTCATCGATATCACCATTAGCTATTATTGGGACGTCAGCAATAGATTTAGCTTTTGCAATATAGCTATAATCCGCATGACCTGTATAAAACTGACTTCTAGTTCTCCCATGAATCGCTATCGCTTTAACTCCAGCATCTTCCAATACTTTTACAATTTTAGTTATGTCTTCTGGATTACTAAATCCAAGTCTAGTCTTCGCCACTACAGGATGATTTGATTTTTTTACGATTGCACTCATCAATTTATAAAGATAAGGAAGATCAGTCAAGAGATGGGATCCCGCTTTTTGTTTCATAACCTTTGGAACTGGGCATCCTAAGTTAAAATCTAGAAATGTATATTTAGCTTCTTTTTCAACTATTTCTATTGCTTTTTCAATGTGGTCTATCTCATATCCGAACAATTGAAGCGCTAAGGGTCCTTCATCTCTTTGAGTATCATGAAGCATTTCAAAAGTATCTTGTGATCCATAAAATAAAGCATTTGCTGAAATCATTTCAGTATAAGAAAGACCCGCTCCATAACGATGAGCAAAATTTCTCATCGTTATTGTTGAAAATCCAGCCAAAGGAGCTTGTACATATCTATCTTTAAGCTCTATTCCCGCAATATTAAATGTCTTCAATGCCATATTTAGACCTCAGTATCTTTTTATCTAAAAGATTATAAGGTTTTTATTCAAATATGCATAATCCCAACATATAAACAAGTAAGGTTATACAACTTGATTATGAGAAATTTAATAAAAGTTATAGAATATAACCAAGAAATGAGGAATAAATATGAGCGATAAGGCTTATGACTATTTAATAGTTGGTGCAGGATTATTTGGTGCCACTTTTGCATACCTTGCAAAAAAAGCAGGCAAAAAAGTTTTAGTCATAGATAAGAATCCAGTGATTGGAGGTCATATCTATACTGAAAGAAAAGATGGCATAGATATCCATGTCTATGGAGCACATATCTTCCATACTGATGATGAAAGAGTTTGGAAGTTCGTAAATTCATTCGACGAATTCAACAGATTCACCAATTCACCATTGGCAAATTATAAAGGCAAGCTATATCATCTTCCTTTCAACATGAATACATTCTATGAATTGTTCGGAACTATCACTCCAGATGAAGCAAAGAAAAGAATTGAAGAAGAAGCTGCAAAAGAAGGAATATCTGAGGATGTTTCAGCTGAAACCCATGCTCTATTAAAAGTCGGAAGAACAGTTTATGAAACATTGGTAAAAGGTTATACAGAAAAACAATGGGGTAGAAGTGCAGCTGAACTTCCTCCATACATTGTTGGAAGACTTCCAATCAGATTGACTTACGACAACAACTACTTCAACGATAAATATCAAGGTATCCCAGTAGATGGATACACAAGCTTGATATCCAATATGTTGGACGGAATCGAAGTGAGGTTGAATTCAGATTTCTTGAAAGATAGAAATTCATGGATCAATTTGGCTGATAAAGTACTTTATACAGGACCTATCGATGCATACTTCAATTACAAGTTAGGTCTTCTCGAATATAGATCCTTGAGATTTGAGACAAAAGAATTCGATACACCTAACTTCCAAGGAAATGCAGTCATAAACTACACCGAAAGAGAAGTTCCATACACCAGAGTTATTGAGCATAGACATTTCATGATGAATGCTTGCAAATCCGATAAGACTTTCGTCACTTATGAATATCCAATGAACTGGACTGGTCCAAAGGATGAACCTTACTACCCAATCACAAATAAGAGAAATTTAGATTTATATCATCAATATGAAGAATTAGCCAAAAAAGAAAACGTGATATTCGGTGGTAGATTAGGAATGTACAAATACTTCGACATGGATGATACTATATTAGCTTGTTTCGACTTAGCCACCAAGGAGGGCATATTTTAAATGAGTCCAGACCCATTAAGTAGTCCGTTTCAAACTAAGGCACCGACTTTAAAAGTTGTGATTGTTTGTGCCGGCCCAGTAGATTGTCTAAGGAAGATTCAAAATTTAGCTGTCGGAAGTAATTATCAAGTCATAGCTGTAGATGGCGGATATGACACCATAGCAAAAACAGGCCTAAGACCTGTATTTACTATCGGTGATTTTGATTCCACCGAATATGACATCGAAGAGATTCGATACAATTCAGAAGATGTCATTGAATTAAATAAAAATAAAGATAAAACTGATTTCGAAGAAGCGTTAGAAGAAGCTTTCTATAGAGGATTTACCACAATTTCAGTGTTTGGAATACTTGGTGGAAAAAGAATTGATTTTGAGCTTAGCAACTTGTTGATTCTATCCAAATATGCAACTTCAGATAGAAAAATTAGAGTCTATTCCGAAGATGGAAAACAAGTTTTGGAATTGATGACTCAAGGCCAAGAGTTTTGTATAGATAATATAAAACATATCGATTTATCAAAAACAATATCTGTAATTCCAATCAAAGATAGCGATGTTACTATCGCTGGTATGGAATATGACTATTCCGGAAAGATTGAAATGAGTTCATCCTTAACTATGTCAAACAAAGGAATGGATGGTGGCTCTATAAAGATTAATTCAGGATTAGTTTATATCTACTATTCATTGAGAGACTAACTTAAAATTCATATGTAAAAATCCATAGGATCAAGGCCTATGGATTTTTTACATAACTAAATTCTATTCTTGAATCAAATACTAGATAAAAATTTCATCTAATATTTTTAAAAAAAGATTTGATTCGATTTGAATCTTCTTCAGATGGAATAAAATGAGACTCTATATAATTATCCAATTGATATTTAGTAAAAGCTCCATCTTCTATAGATCTAACCGAATAGTACACTTCTTTTATTCCTGCATTTAATAATGCACCAAAGCACATTAAACAAGGCTCTAAAGTAACTATTAAAATAGAATTATCTAAATGAATTCTATTAGTTTTTATCATAGCTTCTCTTAAAGCTATTATTTCAGCATGATCAAAAGGATTGTTATTTAATTGAACTCTATTATGAGATGATCCTATTATTTCATTACTATCTTTATTAAATATTACTGATCCAATAGGAACTTCATTTTCCATTAAAGCTTGATTAGCTTCTTTTCTTGCAAAATCAAATAATAAAGATATATCTTTTTCAGTTATATATTTCATACCATTCATTATACATATGATAAATCAACACGACAAAAGGAAACAAAAAACCATCGCACACATTAGAAATCCTTAAGGCTGCTACCTTCCGGTCCTGACCTGGTTCGGTTTCCTAATATCGCAATGGCATATTAATTATAAGCATCAATAATGAGAAACTCAATCGGTTTAAAATAACCGCTTTTGTTTATCATATCGATGAAATCAATCGATATTGTTTATTTGATATAATAATATAGTTAAGAGGAATACTATTACGAACAATAAAGTAAAAAAGAATTCGAATAAGACCAATCCATTTGTCAATTTCATGGTCAAATTATTCATAAGAAATTCAGATGACATAAGCAATCCAAGAGTGAGAAGAAATTATGGATTTTTAGGTTCGACATATGGTCTTATAACAAACATAATCATGTTTACATTGAAGATAGTCTTTGCAAATATTTATAGAATTTCTTCAATGCAAGCTGATGCTTTAAACAACGCATCCGATATAGGAATGTGTGCTTTGGCTTTGATTTCCGTGTATATAGTTTCAAGACCTGCCACTTCTAAGCATCCATATGGATCTGCCAGATTTGAGTATTTAGGTTCATTCGTAATAGCGATAATAGTTATTTACTTAGCTATATCACAAATGGTCTCAGCTATAGGAGAAGCAATAGCAGTAATTCCTGGTGAAGGTATTAATAATTGGAATCAAATAGAACTATGGCTTCCTTTTGGAATTATGATAGGTGCTGGGTTTATAAAGCTAACACAAGTCATTCTATTGATTTCTTTAGGAAAGAAAATAGGATCCATGACTTTGGTAGCTACTGGGAAAGATGCTAGAAATGATGCAATGGTAGCTTTCCTCATCGGATTATCTTATTTGATATCTCCTGCTGTTAGATACAACGTCGACCCGATACTAACTGCTTGTGTATCTTTGATAATCGCAATATCTGGTATTGGAATCATCAAAGAATCAGTAGATGCTTTAATGGGTTCTACACCAGATATAGATATCATCAAAAACTTCTATGACACCATTATGTCGTATCAAGTCGTATTAGGTGTCCACGATTTAGAAATGCACACATATGGTCAAAATGATATCAGAGCCTATGTTCATGCAGAGGTAGATTCTTCAACTCCGTCCATGGTCTTAAGAGATGAAATCGATACAGTAGAAAAGGATATAGAACAAACCTTAGGAATAAGAACCACCATTCATATCGATCCTATAGTAATAGGTGATCCTGAGACTGATAGATACAAGGCTTATGTAGTCCAAGCTTGCAAAGAAGTTGACCAGTCTATATATATTAATGACTTCCGACTTGTTAAAAATTTGGAAGATGCTTCATCTAAGAAACTAGTATTTGATTTGGTAGTTCCTTTTGACTTAGTTAAAGATGGAAAGGAAACAGCAGATAAAATAAAAGAGATTGTCAAGTCTTTTAGCTCTGACAATCTCTCATTCGATATTGATATTGATGATAGATCTAGCGATCTACTCACAATGTTGAAATACACAACAGATAAGGACTAAGCATCATCAGGCAATTGATTTGTCTGATTGTTTCTCTTTTGCTCCAACAAATCCTTCTTAACCATCTTGTCGATGATTTCTTTTACTATTTTATCCAAGGATGAATTTGCTGAATAATCGGCTTTTTCAATAAACGAAACTCTGTTTTCAGCTAATAAGTTTTCGGCGATAGCTTTATTTTTGGCGTCAGGATAAACTGCAATTGATTCTCCACCTCTATCTCTAACTAATTGCATGCAAGGAATATCGGTACTTCCATCACCAATATAAATCATATTTCTAAATGGAGCATGCTTTTGAATTTCGGGCATATGTTGGTTGACAACATTTGAATCATCCAATTCAAAAGCACCTTTTGAAATTCTAAATAAGAATTGAGTCTTAGTAGTGTAATTCACTACATTCTTAGGCCAAACAGCAGTTCCATCTTCACCATAGAAATACTCACAAGCATATACTCTAGTAAAATACTTATAAATATTAGTTCCTTCTATCATCTCTTTAATTCCAGATGATATGACATAATGCTCTATATTGCAGTTTAGCTTGGTTGCATATTCACCTAATCTCTCAAACCACTTAGTCAACCCAGGATATAATTGAACACCTTGACCTAATCCAACCATCCATTTGCGAGTTGGCCTAATTCCTTTCTCTTTTGCTTTTTCGAGCATCAAATACATATAAGCTAAATTTGGATCCATCTTTTCGCTTTTGCACAACTCATCAGCTTTAGACCAAAATTCAGCAGGATTAGTTCCAACCATGGGCATAAATGTATATGTTTGCATATCGCTTGGTGACAATGTATTATCAAAGTCATACATCAAAACAATCACAGGTTTCTTCGCCATAGAAAACCTCACTTTCATAAAGTAGTTTAACACTAAACATATATTTTTTAATCACCTTTTATTCTTTATATTAAACAATAAAGTTGTTAAACCAATAAATTAGGATATAAATTGAATAATTAAATAATCAATAGTTTCATTAAATAGTAATTAATTCAATTATCTTTTTATCAAACTCAATTCCTTTAATACTTTTAGTTAATTTATTTTTCCTTGTCAGCAATTAAATTTCATTGTTTTCAACTATCATTTAATGCATTTTTTGTTTGTTTTGTAAGTATAAATCAACAATAATTGCCTCTTTTGGTTTAAAATATACAAGCTTTATTATTTAGTGAGGAGCTATATATGGCAGAAGAAAGAAAATTTACTGATCAAGAATTAGCTAGAAGAGCAAAATTGGACAAGTATCGTGAGTTAGGCGTGGATCCATACGGACATCGTTTTGAAGTCAATTGTCACGCTGAAGATGTCTTGAAATTAAATCAAGGATTACAGCCCGAAGAAGTAGCTTCAAGACCTGTCTTCCTTGCAGGAAGAATCGTTCTTCTTCGTAAGATGGGAAAGGCTTCATTCTTCCACCTTCTCGATAGAAGTGGAAAGATTCAATGCTACATCCGTCAAGATGAAGTTGGATTAAAAAACTATCAAATATTCAAATTAGCCGATCTCGGTGATATTTGTGGTGTTAAAGGTGTTGTGATGAAGACTAAAACTGGTGAAATAACAGTCAGAGTCAAAGAATATGTTCACCTTTCAAAATCTCTTAAGCCTTTGCCTGACAAACACCACGGATTGGTCGATAAGGAAGAGCGCTACCGTAAGCGTTATGTAGATACAATAGTCAACGACGATGCTAGAAGAACAGCTATCATGCGTCCTATCATCGTAAGAGAGCTTCGTCATTGGTTCGATGACCATGGCTACCTTGAAGTCGAGACTCCAATTCTCCAACCTACATTAGGTGGTGCCAACGCACGTCCGTTCGTGACACATCACAACGCTTTGGATGAAGATTTCTATCTTCGTATAGCAACAGAGCTCGAATTGAAAAGATTGATTGTCGGTGGAATGGAAAGAGTTTATGAAGTTGGAAGAATCTTTAGAAATGAAGGTATAGACTTATTCCATAACCCTGAGTTCACAACTGTAGAAGCTTACCAAGCTTTCGGTGATTTATCCGATATGATGAATTTAACCGAAGACTTGATTAGAACTTTAGCTTTAAAAGTTAGAAGAACTACAAAGATTCATTTCAACGGTGCTGATATCGATGTCGGTCCTGAATTTAGAAGAGCCAACATGACCGATCTCATCAAAGAAAAAACTGGTGTTGATTTCAATGAGGTTCATTCCGATGAAGAAGCTTTGGAATTGGCGAAGAAATTCAATGTTCCTACCGAACCACACTTCCGTTATGGACATGTAATCAATGCATTCTTTGACCAATTCTGTGAATCTGAATTGATTCAACCTATCTTTGTTTGCCGTCATCCTTTGGATGTCTCACCTCTCGCAATGAAGTGCAAAGACGATCCTAGATTCACACAAAGATTTGAAATCTATATAGGTGGTCATGAACTTGCTAACGCCTTTACTGAGTTAAACGATCCTGATGACCAATTGAGCCGTTTTGAAAAACAATTAGAAGACAAGAACAAAGGTGACGCAGAGGCTTGTGAAGTCGATTATGACTACATCAACGCTTTGGAATATGGTCTCGCTCCTACTGGTGGAATCGGAATCGGAATCGATCGTTTGGTCATGTTCTTGACAAGTGAGGATTCAATTCGTGAAGTAATTCTCTTCCCGACACTTCGTCGTAAAGTAGATAAAACTGCTGAAGAAGAGGAAGTCGGCTTAGTAGAAGAGAAAAAAGAAGAAGCCAAAGAAGAACCTAAGAAGGAAGAAGAAAAAGTTGAAGAGCAACCTAAGGTCGAAGAGAATAAACCTGAAGAAAAGTGCTGTGAGTGCTGCTGTGACGATGACCCTGTAGTCCTTGAACCTCTTCAAGATAACTCATGGAAAATAAATACACGAGATTTGAAAGATAGAAAGTTAATGTTCAAGTATCGTCTCGTCATAAAGAAGAATTCTAAGAAGCCTAGAAAACTTAAATACTAATTTATAGACTAATAATCGCCTCATTTAAATTGAGGCGATTTTTAATTCATAAATTAAAGTTGTATATTGAAATATGAATTTTTTCTTATATTTTGATATCAATTTTTGTTATCTTATTATAAAAGAGGTCATCAATATGAAATATCCTAGATTTTTAAAGAAAGGTGATTTAGTAGGAGTGTCAGCCTTCAGCTGTGGAATTACAGATCAACCGGGTCAAAACAATTTTATCAATGGTCAAAAAACATTAAAAAAGAAATACGACTTAAATACTATATTTACTGAGGATGTATTTTCAGATATTGGAGGCAAATCCGCAAGTGGAGAACAAAGAGCAAAAGAATTCAAGGATTTAGTCAAATACGAAACACCTTGGATCATCTCTGCAGCTGGTGGAGATTATCTCAATGAAATGCTCAAATTCATCGATTACAAGCAATTTAAAAAGAAGCCTTGTTGGGTTCAAGGATATTCAGACAATACATCAATTCTTTATGCTTTAACAACAATTAGTGATGTAGCAACTATATACGGCCAAAACTTCAGTGCTTTTGGAAAAAAGCCATATGAGAAATGCCAAACACAAAACATTAAACTTTTAATGGGAGAGTCTGATACGGTTGAATCATTAACTTACTACGAAGAAGAGTTTCGTGAATCCATAAGCGGATTAGAGCCATTCTATAAAGATAAAAAAGTAAAATGGATTAACGAAAATAAAGAATCTAAAATAGAAATGGAAGGAAGATTGTTGGGTGGTTGTACTGAAGTCCTATTCTCTTTAATTGGAACTCCATACGAGAAGACATTAGAATTCTGCGAGAAATATAAAAAAGACGGAATAATATTCTTCTTTGAAACATTCAGTAGTGATGATTCCAATCTTCATCTACACTTATGGCAATTGAAAGAAGCGGGATGGTTTAAATATTGTAAAGGAATCATTTTTGGTAGAACACTTTTCTATAAATCTTACCTGAATAAAACATATCAAGAAATAGTAACTGAAACTTTGAGCGATTTAAATATTCCTATGATATTCGATGCCGATATAGGACATAAAGGACCTACGATTCCTATGATAAATGGTGCATATGCAAAGATAACCAGTGAAAAAGGAAAAGGAAAAGTTCAATATATATTTAAGTAGATAATCTTAGAGAATAAAAAAACAAGGCCTCAGGCCTTGTCTTTTTATTGCTGAAATTATTATGAACGTGACTGATATAACGGCTTTTGCTCTTTAGTTGAATTAAACTTACCTGATGTTCTATTGATCAAGAATGTCAAACGCATGATATAGCCGAATACACCGATCATTATTCCGTATGATGAGCTGAAGAAGAAGAATATCATAGCTAGCAAGCACACAGTGAAGCTAGACATGATAGACATTTGTATACCTTCCCAAGCGTTGCAGTTCTTGTGCAAGAGATTGCTCTTTCCTAAAGTGAACAACCAAAGAACGATACCACCTAAGATAATCAATCCTACTCCACTGCCAGCTACGATTCCAACCATCACCCAAGTATTTTGATCACGGATTGGACGATATCCTTGAGCGAACAAATCTTTCCAAAGAACATTAGAAGCAGTATTTTCCAATGTAGCAGCACCAGTCATTGTATACTTCAATGAGAATTTATTATCCTTTAATAAAGGAGACAATCCACTGTAAAGCCCACTCATAGATGATCCACTAGGAGCATTCGCAGACTTGTTAGCAATCTTATCTAAATCGACAGGTGCATTAGGATAAAGAACAACCATATAAGATTTAGGAGCAAATAAGATGAAAGAGTGATAAGCAGTTCCAGTCTTATTATCAGTAGAGTTTATCCTAGCGATACTGGCATTTACTGCAGTAGATCCTTCTTTTGTAGTTATATCATTCTTAGTTGAATAAACTGAGAAATAAACAAACTCCTCGGATTGAGCTGAAGTATGAGAAGTAGATCCATCAGTATTGGTAGTGGTGTTATAGATTGTGACTCTGTGTTTAAAGTTATAATTATTAGTCTCACTACGCACACCATTATCTATAGTCGTATCAGTGAAGAACTGAGAATCGACATAACTAGTATTATCTCCATAGAACAATTGAATTCCATCAGAAGTATCTTGGAAATTCAGCTTTTGGAAGTCTGCATACTTTGCATCGTTAGACGATGATAATGTATCCAAGGCTATTGAGATTCCTTTTTCATTGCTAGGTTCCAATACAGCTCCACCAGAGGTCATATATCCAGAAGAAAGAATAGGAATCATCAGCAATGCAATAGAGAGAATAAATACGATGACAGCTAACCACCACTTTTTCTTTCTACCATCGATAATCGCTTGGTTCTTATATAAGCATTGCCATAAATACTTTACTGTACCCATGTAAAAAACTCCTTAATAATGCTTGCATATTATAAAGAGAGAAAACAATTTTTTCCACTTTTATTAAATATATATATCTTAATTATATAAGGTATGCATATTATTAATGAATTGCTAAATTCATTTTTGACTTTAATCAATCTATTGAAGTTTGATAAATTAGGCTCAAACATAAAAACCAAAAATGAATTACAAAAATAAAAAAGTAATGGTACCACCAATTTTAAATTAAGTTGTTTTTTAATTATGCAATAGGATTTTTATAAAAAGCAACTTATATTTTTTATAGTGTTGCAACCAATAAAAAGATTAGTGTTTATCGAAAATACTTGTTATTTTTCAATCGGTGTGTTAGATTATTTAAGTGATTAAAGGAGGCCAATTAAATGGCAAAAGAAAGAGGAACTCCACGTTATTTGAAAATTGCTCAAGATATCTGTGGAAAGATCATGAACGGAGAATATCCTGAAGGAACCTTGTTAAAGGGTCGTTCTATATTAGGTGCTGCTTATGGAGTCTCACCCGAGACTGTTCGTAAGGCTTTAAACCTTTTGGAGAAAGAGAAAGTAGTTTCTTCCAAGAGAGGTGTCGGTGTATTTGTCGAGTCTGTTCTCCACGCTCAGCAATTTGCTTCACGTTGGAAATCAGAGACTCAAATCTCTGCCAAATATAAGAATCTCGAAGCTTTACTCAACGAGAAAAAGGCTTTGGATGCCAAGATTAACGATGCTATCGATGATATGAAGGATTCCTTCCGTTATCAATCTAACGAAGCAGTTAAGTTGTCTGAGGCTGATGTACCTGAAGATTCATGGATTGATGGTAAGACCCTTCTCGAAACTCGTTTCGGAAACTACACCACCGCCACAATTGTTGCTGTTGTCGGTGCTGATGGAATTGCCAAGTGCTCTCCTGGACCTAAATTCGTTCTCCATGCTGGAGACAAGATCATCTTCGTTGCAAGAGATGAATTGACCTTCGATCGTGTCCTTTCTTACCTCACCTATGGTTTGATGCAAGAAGGCGAATCTAAGTAATTCTAAAAAACAATATATGAGAGGCTGTAAAAAACAGCCTCTTTTTGTTTTAAGGATTATACTTTAAAATAGTAATCAAAGGAGGATAAATCTAATGACTTTATTAGACTGGATAATTCTCGCTATATTAGTAATAGCTGGAATCATAGGATTGATATTTGGGGCGAAAAAAAGAATCACCAGAAAACTGGGATGGTTAGTTGGATTTGTAATAGCAACAATGTTCTATGCAATGCTGACTAATGTCATCTTGAGTAACACACCACTAGGAGAGACAGGGGCATCATATTTTGGAAACATTATGATTGCTAACGTCAGCGAGTCGAATACATTGGCAATTTTGAACTCATCCTACTCTGATGTAATAGCAATAGATGGGGCACAATCATATTTAGCAACTGGAATGACTTCTATTGGAATTCCTAAGTTCTTTGCTTCTTATTTCATAACTAAGATATATTTCACAAATGGAACTGTAGCTATGGCGTTAGGATCTGGAATTTGCGCTGCTATAGCTTATGCGGTCACTTATGTTGTCCTTTACTTCGTATCAGCCTTATTAGTGACAATACTACTTAGGTTCTTACTTAAAGGTAAAGAAGATGGTAAGATTGGAATTATCGATAGAATCGCAGGAATGACATTAAGAATAATAGAAGTATCGGTTAGTATTCTCTCAATTATGCTAGTGGTGATTGGAATATCGTATGCCATTCCTAGTCTCAATGAATGGATGGTAACTCAGACAAACTTTGGATCAGGTACAGTTACTTTATCTGGAATCTACTACAACTTGGCTTGGCAAATCATAAACGCATTCAAACTGTTAGGATAGATGATAATAAAATTCATATAATTCACCTCCTATGGGGGATTGTTTAAACTTTGTATCTTATTACAACAATGATGACTTTTATTGTTGCACTTTCTCTTTGTTCTTTTTCAATCGGATCAACGAAAATATCATCAAAATCCAACCCTTGCTTTTCCCAAAGCAAATCGAACAACCGTATGATAAGGAAACCGGAATAAGAAAGAACAACGGGCTTTTTATCTTCAGAAGCAGTGTCATACGCATCATTTCAATATCATTACTCTTGATTACTGTTCGGCGTAATGAACAGAAATGTCAAGTCATTCCATCAACCTTAAAGTTTCTCAAGCAGCCCTCAAAATCCGTTTTCTCACCCCGCCAAACTTTATTACCCCATGGTAATAAATTCAATTTATCCAACGTCAATATTAGAAAAAGGATTTCAAACTATCGTCTTCCAAAGATTTTTCATCGCATCCGACATAGAAGTGAAGAGAAAGGTACATAGTAAAGTACATAGAAAAATGAAGAGAAAGGTATTCTCATTTTTTGCACTATCTTCTTATCAAGATTAGCGCCGCCGAATGTTAACCCGCGTCATAAGCGAATTTCAAATCACTTCGTGTCAGTGCAATAAAGGCAAAAAAATCGTCCATAATGCAGCCATGGGTCAAAACGCCGAAGTACTCGGTGATTTCTTTCCCTGTGATTCTTTCGTTACTCTTTATGAACTTTTCAAGCTCTTCCTTGATGAAGGAAAGCTGAGTGCCATCGACTTCATTGAGTGCCAAACGGCTCTCACGCCAACAAGGATTTATCAAAAAGGCCTATTTGACGATTCTCCAGCTCCCCTCCTTTTTGGATTCTTTCCTCTCAACGATTCCTTTATTCTGAAGCGATGCGACGATTCTCGAAACGGTCCTTCTAAATATTCCCATCCTGTCACTGGCGTCAGACAAGAAAGAAGGATACTGAACAAAGTAAGCTCATTGTCCGTCAGATTATCGTTTTTTAATGTGCCATTAAATGTGCCATTTAATGTGCCATGGTTCTTCATGACCTTCATTCCGAACTTCTTCATAATCCTTCTAAGCAATAATTCATTGATTTTTAGGGAATTTTTTAATACAATGAAACAAGAAATGTTCCCTAAATCAGCAGGAGGCCTCATATGAACAATCAATTCAACATGATACAAGAGCTTTTAATCAAAAAAGCTGAATTAAATGCAAAACTCGCTCTTCTCCCCTATGACGGGACTCCCGAAGTCAAAGAGATAAGTGGTAAGAAATATCTCTATGTCCGCAAAAGAGAACTCGGCAAATTAAAATCCGAATATGTGGACATCTATTCCGAAGAACTTCATAATCTTTTGCTACGCAATGCCAAGGAAGCTAAATATTTAAGGAAAGAGATTCGTAGAATCGAAAGGGAACTTGCATCCTTTGGATATTCAAATGATGAGCTTGAACCAAATGTTCTTCTCAATTTGGACTTTGCCAGAAAAAATATGAAGGTCATCATCTATGATCAAGCAATCCTTGAAGGCTGCGCCACCACTTTTCCTGATACTGAAACTATCATAGATAACGGCAAGGTCAACAATATGAAGGCTGATGACGTGCAAAAAATACTTAATCTCAAACACGCTTGGGAGTTCATCCTAGATAAAGATGTCATTAAATCACCTAGCGATTATTATCTTGCCTCCTACATCGCAAAGCTTGTAAACGAAGGATTCTATATGGATGGAGGGAGGATCAGAAGCGTGCCAGTCACGATCGGTGGTTCTTCTTACATCCCTCCTATTCCAAACGAAATCGATGTCAAGAATGAATTGAACAATATTCTCACAAGCAATATGGACGCAATCGATATTGCTATAGAATTGTGCCTATATGTAGCCAAGACGCAAATTTACAACGATGGCAACAAAAGAACTGCGGTAATCTACGCCAATCATTATCTCATCGCTCACGGTAAAGGACTTTTGGCTATTCCAGCTGAGAAAGTACCCGAGTTCAAGCACGAGCTTGTAATGTACTATGAAGGAACAGACACAAAAACCGTTAAAGACTTTTTGAAGGATTGCTATTTGAAGCTGAAGTAAAAGACTTAGATATAGAGAACAAATTATCAGATTAAGATATAGAAGAAATTAAAGAATTCGTATCATATGATGAAACTCGCTTTTTATAGGTGTTTACCCCCTTGTTGAAATGCAGGAACAATGTGACGATCCTATTCTTTTGGACGTCCACATTTAAGAACTGAATCTGTATATCAAAACTTTCGATTGGATTGTTCGTGTGCATCAGCTATCTGATACTTCCCAAAAGTATGTTCAAAAAGACAAATGAAGCAATCACAACCCAGAATTTCTACTGTTCAATCAAGAAATTGCTTTTTGTTGTTTTTCTTGATTTTTAGTATCTTTTACTCGTTAGTGCAACTATAGTCTCAACATGTGTTGTCGACACATGAGAAACATGTCAACCATTACAGGGTAGGTTATGGAAGGAACATATCAACCGTATGCGTTTTCCGACAGGTCTACCTGAAATTCAAAACAACATCCCTAGTAATTGGAGACTAATGGGATTGAGCCACTAAAAACTCTACTTGATTTCCCAACGGCCTGATTTTCCACTTTCGACATAGCGGATGGACTTAGCCTGGTTCATATTCCTTTGGATGATTATTGAGAGAAACGCCGAAGTGCTCCGAAATCTCTTTCCTTGTGATTTTTTCGTTAGTCTTCATGAGCTTTTTGAGCTCTTCTTCGCTGAAGGAAAGATGAGTGCCATTGAGTGATAAACGTCTCATTGCATTGCTTTCCAGCATTTGTCATATGTAGTTAGCTTCAGTCTTTACTACGTCAATGTCCATCAATCATTTTGCATATCAGTTTTTACTCCTTAACAGACCAATAGCCATTCTTAAGGGATCCGATTCTTTCTATGAGCCCCAGTTCTTTTAGCTTTTTGAGATTTCTATTGACGCCGGATTCAGACAAACCCGTGATAGCCATTAGCCTTACAGTTTTCACGTTAGGATTGTCCCTCATGGTTTCAATAATCTTCTTTTGGCTATCGTTAATGTTTATCTTCACTTTATTCTTCACTTTATTCTTCACTTCAGCATGTGTTTCATTATCTATTCTCTGGAATGGAATTGTCACAGTAACCCTGTTCTTTTCGATTTTGATAGCTCCCTTACCATATCGCGAAACGATTTTCGGAACGCCTCTTCCAGATCTTTCACTTAGCCTCAATTGAAGGAATATCGATGCTAAAACCTCATTTACAGGTATGCTTGCCCCGGAATAAAACCCTTCTGCATCTTGGTCGACGGCCAAACCACCATGAGATAAGATTTCCATCCTATCTGAGAATATGCTTATCTGCGGTCCATTTAAAGTAAGCCATTTGTTGTGGATGAACGCATTCAGGATTGCTTCGTGGAAAGCCTCGTAATCGAACAGAGGAACGTCCTTTCTCTCGGATATTCTATTTCTTTCATCGGCCTGAATGATGTTTATCGCATCCCCGTACTCGAGAAGCTTGTCCATTGAAAACAAAATGCAGTCATTTCCGAATTCTTTTACTGAAAAAAGAGGCGACGCTTTGTCAAGTCCGGTAAAGATGGAGACTCTGATTGGTATGGAGTTTTGATCCGAAAGAATGTATGCCATCACATTGTATTCATTCTTTTTGTTTTTCAGTTTAAGAGTTTTTTCAAAGTTTTCTTTCTTCAAGGCAATACCTTTGGCGGCATAGTACATAAACAGCCTATCGAAAGTTAAATCCTGCGCATAGTCAGGAGCTGAGTGATTTATGATTGTAGGATAGCCATTCACCAAAGTGCTATTGAGTTTTATTTCCCATTCTGGGTATTTATCCAATTTTTCTTTACTTGAACCGATACGGATATAGGCTTGTCCTTTATATTTTGTGACAACAGATTTTGATGCCGGAATAATCAGCATGACAATTTTGAAGCCCCGATAATCAAACTCGACACTTTCAAAAGCAATGCTCGGTCTCAAATTTCTTGATAGATAATGTTTGTACGGTTCACCGTCAATATCTCTGTCAAAATTAACCGAAGTTCCGACGATTTCTTTATTAGAATCGCGGACTCCCCAAACCACATAGCCGTATTCCCTACCCGATAGCGTAGCGCCATTTGCAATAGCAGAAATATATTCTCCAATTTCATCTTTAGAAAACCAATTTTCTTTAAAAGCAAGCCATTCATACTCATCCTTGAATTTGATGAGATTTTCAAAAATATCTAAATATTTATCCATATATCGACCTTATTTCTTTCTAACTTCATTATACTTTTTCCTAAGCAAAAAGTGAAGAATAAAGTGAAGAATAAAGTGAAGAATAAAGTGAAGAATAAAGTGAAGAATAAATGCAAAAAGCTGATGACAAATAGCTAATTTTCAAAATCTTATCTACCCCCTTGCCTTCTAAAAAGAACTCAAACCCATAAATTTCTAATCAGCCATAAAACGAAATTGCTTATTTTCGTTTGTCTACCATCTATCAAAGGCTTTCATATATTCCCGTTTTACCAAGGTACATTACCAGATAGGTTGACAGCAAATCCAGGGTGTTGATATGTTCCTTCCATAACCTACCCTGTAATGGATGATATGTTCCTGCAAAGCCGAGTGTGCATACGAGTTACCTGTACAAGACATTGGGGGTGTAGATATGTTTCCTCATACTAGTAAAAGCCGTTTTTCTTCGTTTTCGAGAGAATACAAGCCGATTTTCGGCAAAGAAAAAAGAGCCTCAACCTTTTTGAATTGTACTGCACCCCTCTCACTGGACCAAGGAGCAATAGCAATGATGGATGGATTCC
>OHLF01000034.1_pt1 | contig 87019 bp, 65 predicted proteins | sample 1569001 | NCBI WGS metagenome assembly OHLF01 (sample SAMEA3879541, study PRJEB24766) | human gut metagenome | biome: human-associated habitat; feature: feces | place: USA | collected 1985/1987
GGGAGCCCTGTTGGGGGAGGTGATTAAACTCCCGTTTTGCATTTTTTCGGCATTTCTGTGTGGGGGTGGTATCACTACCCTCGGTGTTCGTTTTATGCCATTGAAACGCTGGATGCCCGCGGGTCGCGGCGGCGTATTCGCCGTTTTTATGCCGTCCCGGAATTCGCCCCGTGTGGGTAAAATATCCCCTCAGCGGGTACACACGCCACCCCATCCCCGAACCGCGCACACAGCGGCTCACAGGGCGAAACACGGCGGGTTCTCAGGGTCGATGGTGACGATGTTTCTGGTGGCGGGATCATTGACACCATCGACCCTTTTCAGGCAGATCAGACGGTCGCCGTTGCTCTTGCGGAAGGACACCGTAATGCCATTCCTCCTTAGAGCGTCAACGCTTTTGCGGATTCGGTGGGAGAAGCTGTTGGGGGTCAGTCCCTCCGCACCGGCAGGGTCGATCTTTTCCAACAGCACCTTGGCAGGGGCGCTGATCTCCGGCTGCCGGCGCAGCAGTTCAGAGAGAAGAAAAAGAATTCTTGCGTTGGGCTGCTTCGTCTGTTCGCAGTCATCTGACAGCAATTTCCAGACGTGATCCTCGCCGTCGAACTCCAATGCCAGTTCCCGGTAGGGGATGTCCCGCCCGGTGCAGTAGAGCGTGGCTGTGTTCTCTCTGCGCTTACTCTTGCGGAGGACAAAGTTGCTGTCGGTGGCACCGCTGAGTCCGGTGGTGCCGGAGATCATGTTCATGGGATCATCGTCATTCATCTTCCGCAGATGATGCACCAGCAGAATAGCGATGCGGTGTTTGTCCGCCAGCGCTTTCAGAACGCCGATGTCCCGATAGTCGCTGGCATACGGGTTTGCGTCATTGCCCACTGTGCGGATGCGCTGGAGCGTGTCGATGACGATGAGCCTGGTCTGCGGATGCTCTTTCAGAAATTGCTCGATCTGTTCCACCAGCCCGTTGTGGAGCTGCTGGGACATGACGGCGAAGTGCAGCGTGGGCGGTGCGTCCTCCGTGAGATCGAAGAGGCGGCTTTGGATACGCTGAAAGCTATCCTCCAGACAGAGGTACAGCACCTCGCATGGCCGTGTGGCGAACGTCCAGAGCGGTTTGCCCTGCGCGGCGCAGAGACACAGCCACAGCGCCAGCCACGATTTGCCGATCTTCGGCGCGCCTGCCAGCAGGTGCAGTCCCTGGGGAAGCAGATCGTCGACCACGAAGGAGACCGGCTCGTAAGCGGTGCTTTGCAGCGTGTCCGCGTCAATGGTTTGCAGTCGGTTCATAAAAAATTCTCCTTTCCGGTTTGTCAATGTGGTATACTGATACTGTAAAGGAAGGAAGATGGTTTTTACATGGAAGAGTGGTTTTCGAGATTTTTCCAAAACTTGCAACTACAGCTCGGACTGCGTGACCCCAAGTTGACCGCTCCCGAAAAGAATCTCTCCGGCATCTTTTTGGAAACAGATACCGGAGAGAACTTCGATATTTTATTGGTTGGCAAGGATGGGCATGTAGAAGAACTCAGGGGCCGAACGCCAGCGGAGGAACTTGTTCGGTTTGCTTCTCTGGATTTTGCGGAATACCATGCCGTGATCCAGCGGCTCTGGACGGAGCATCCTCTGTTTTTGGAACGCATGGATGTTCCCTATTCGGACTATGAGGATTTTGAAAAGCAGATCGGCGACTTGCCTGATTGGATCAAGAGGATCGATACCGTATCCGCTTTTTATGCCGCTGAACATCTTCGGGACGCAATGGCAATGCAGGACAATGGTTCACCGATTTTTCCGTCCGAGAAAGGTGCCGCAGTTCTTCGGGCACTGGACGAGCCGTGCAGGGCGCAGCTGCGTATTCGAAATCTTCTGGAGATCGGTTTTGCCGATTATGAGCGTGCCGCGCAGTGGAAGCGGTATGGAGCGTTGGAGGAGGCATACCCCACGTTAATGCACCAGTTCTTTCCTTGCAGGCCGATGCCGTTCGGACACCGGTTGCGGTATACGGTTGAAAATATCTTTGAGCTGTACCTGTTGGAATTGCAGCTTTATTTCCGCCAGAAGAAAAAGCGTATCGCACGGTGTGAGTGCTGCTGGCAGTATTTCATTCCGAAAACCTCTGCGGAAACGCACTACTGCGACCGTGTGATCGACGGACTGTCCTGCAAGGCGCTGGGGCCAAAGCTCAAGGGCAAGGATGGTGCAGCATTGGATGAGGCACTGCGGATATACAATGTTCTGCGACATAGGATGGAAGAACGACGGAACCGTTATGAGGACGCTCCGCCAGACCAGCGGGATCGGCTGAAGCCTGTGAGCGACGCTCGCTATCAGGAATGGATTAGTGCAGCGGTCAAGGTCAGAGGGAGGTATCTCAAAGGAAAAATCTCCGCATCGGATTTCCTACGGGAAATCGATTCCTTTGGAGAACTGGAAACCTATAAGGTCGAGCAGGTGTCTCTGCCGGAGCCGGACAGCACAGCATGGCGTCGGCATATCAAGGGGAATCTGGACTTTGATCCAGCTATCAACTACCGAGGCTTCATGCATCTGGACTTGAGAGAGGAGAATGCGGAATGGAAGGTTTGGACGCCAGAGGAACAGGAGAATATCGCCCGCGGCGGGCATGGGAGCTTAAGGGAGAAGTATAAAAAGTAAGGACTGAGGGAGTTTTACTCCCTCAGTCCTTACTTTTCCAAAGATTCATAATAGGATATGAAGCAAATACCTCTTTTTCTTCTGGGCAGAGCTGGTCATAAATTAATTGAGCCTCATAAAAACTTTCCAAAAGAATGTTGGCGGCTAACTGATATTGCGCAGGGATTCCCTTGGTTTTCATGGATGAAAGGTACTGGATTTCTTCTGAATTCAATTTCCGACGACGCTTCTCTGTCTGCAAACGATTAATTTGATATAAATCCACTTGCGAAAAATCCTTTTCACTCAAAAAGTCAAGTAACTGAATTACTACATCTAAGATGGTAGTATCTTTCCTCCTGTCATATAATTTCAAAAGTTCCAGAATAAGCAAGACAATATGTTCCCCATATATAGTGGAATACGGCTGTTTTTGTATTGATGGAACAATTTCTGATAGGTCTACATTATCTATCGTTTCAAGCTGTTCAGCAGTCATGAGAACATAAGGGCTTACTCTTGTTCCATGTTCAGGTGAAGCATCTTTTCCCGCCAAAACCAGATCGTCAATTTCGAAGAAGCTACGAATGAAGCAGCCTGTTTCATTATCCGCCTTTTTCAGCACAAGCAGAAGTGTTATATTCCCTATTGAAATTTTCCCAACAGCGGGTTGCTCCGAACACTTCAAAGGAACTGTAGAACCATCCAATATACCATCTACGAGGTAATTGAGATTGCTTGTTTCTTTATCTGTTAGACTTCCCAATGATAAATCTTTTTGGACATGGAGTTTCTTCAATGTGGCATCTGCGCGCAGGAGAGCGGACAAACGGTTCGAAACCTCGTCCAGCGTATGTCCATGAAAATCGAGAGAAGAAAAGACAGGCATTAAAACCTTACCGATGTAAATGGGTTGTTTTTGCATCATTGCTGATATGAGTTTCATTTCTCGAATTTGTTCTTGTAGCGTTCCTTGGAATTTATAGTTCACATTAAAATGATGATTACTTGCGGTGATTGTAATATCGCTGCCAAGTTCAAAATGCCGTTTCTTATTTGGCGCTTGAATGATGTCTATGTGGTCATACAAAACTTCTCCATTCACAACCATTTCGTTCTTTTGTCTTGTTATAATTTTTTGAGGATATATCTTATCTACAGCAAAAGCAAGGTCAATATTTTTCGGTTTCGCATAGATGTATTGGGGATGGCTCAATAATTCTTCAAAAAGGTCATCTCTGTTTTTTAAGCCGATACTTGGCACAGAGAGCTGCAATTTATCGATTTCTAATGATGATTTTTCCAAATCCTGAACAGAGCGAACATCGGGAAGTAAACTGGCTTGCTTCCGCTTATTTGTCAAAAAATCATAGCAAACTCGTATTATGCCATCTTTATATCTGTACGGGAATAGATCCAATTTTATCTGCTTGGTTTTCTGCGAACCAGCCGAATCCAATATGCGTCTGAGGTCAAATGGCAAAAGAGAAGTATAATAAATTTTGTAATCATCATAATTCTTGATTTGGATAAGGAAAAAGATAACACCACCATCATTTAGATAATTACGTAAATCACTGACCTCGGCTTGAAATGTTGCCTTGCTTTTTTGAAAGCGTTCAACACAAGTACCCTTGACTTGGACAGGAATCCGCCCCGCTAAATTGGATTTATTAAATTCGCTTGAGTGATATAGTCTCATTTCCCCATCCCACGAGGGCGTTCTATCGTTTTCATGAATGTCGGGTTCGATGACGCCTGTCCTTAAAACAGCATCTTTCAGTTTGCTGATTGAGTACATTTCTATAACAGAAGTATTAGGCTTTTCTTCCATATCTTTACCACCTCTTATATGCCTGTTATCAAATCTCCCACATGGTTTCATCTCCGCAGATGTTACGGATCTTCAATCTAAGCGGTTTCTTTTCGCTGCGGATAGCTCCGCCCCAGAACTCCTTGGTTTTCTCGCCGTTGCGGACGACATAACCCAGCTTGTCGATCTTGATCTCGCTGTCGGAGTGCCACGCTCCGTCAGCAGCGGTGCAGTCAAGGCTCAGATACTCGATCAGTTCCAGCCCCTCCTCACTGATCTCAATGGGCTTGAAGGGCTTCTTGGGCGAGGCGTTCATGCGGGCTTTGTTGTTGAACTCCGTGATCTTTTGCAGCACGCGGTCACTGACAAAGCTGTCGATCACCACCTGCCAGCCGCCGAAGAGGTCATCATGGACTTCCGCGCAATGGAACGATGCCTCGTCCCCAATGACCACATCGTCCAGCACCGTTTTCAGGTCGCGCAGTTCAATCTCCACGGTGGTACTGTCGTCCGCGGCGATAAAGCGGCGAATTTCATCCTCGTCGGTGATGTCGATGTAATACACGATGACCTTTTTCACACTACTATCCAAGTCAGGGATGGCCTGATGGAGAATGCGGTTCATCAGCACCACATCCAGCAGCTTGGAGCTGCTGTCCATCAGGTTCGGCACATAGACGGGAATCATGCCCAGCTTGCTGTCAGAGATGGCTCCCTCCCAGAAGGCGTCCAAATCGTCCTCGTTTTTTAGACCGGGAATGAGGGACTTGATCTTATCCATCGTCTGAACGGGGTTGCGGTAAAGTTGTACGCCGTCCTTGATCTCCAGTACATCAAATTCCGCGCCATCAGTAACGAGGCGGTCGCGGGCGGTCTGGATGGAGTTGAGCCCGATGTCACAGTGGATAAAGCGCCGCCCCAACTTGTTGGCAACGGCGGCAGTCACGCCGCTGCCACCGAAGAAGTCGGCAACGATAAAGCCTCTATCCGAAGAGGAAGATACAATTCGTCTGAGTAATGCCTCTGGTTTTTGAGTGGAATAATCACCTTCAGCACCGCTAATGTCTGTCCAAATGGATTGCAGTTCTACGCCATCCATGTCATCAACATATTGTTTGAAGTTAGGGGAACCTTTTCCTCCTTTTGCCCATACAATTCGCCCCAAGGCTTCCAACTCATCAAGAGCGACAAGTGTATCTGCCTTGCCCTCATCAGACAAAGATTCTCGTACAAAACTCGGAATAGTCCAGTGACGCCCTTTTCCTATGTTTGTTGGATTGAAGCCTCGCCATTCCGCACCAGATGAACCATAACGAACACCTGGAGCGGTCAAAGGGCTTTCTCTCCATCTGCGACCATCCGGATCGGTATGCTTAAACATCGAATCTAAATATTCTTGCGTGTATGGGGTATATTGCTGTTCCCAAAATGCATCATCAGATAATGTGTAAAAGAATATTACATCATGAATGTGATTATAGTATCCGCTTCCAGCACGAGAGGTGGTCCGTTTCCACACGATTTCATTTTGAAATGCGGCTTCGCCAAAAATCTCGTCCATCAGGATCTTCACATAATGCCCGATGTGATAGTCCAGATGCACATAGATCGATGCCGTTTCGCTCATGACGCCTTTGATCGCCATGAGGTTTTCGTACATCCAGTTCAGGTACTTTTCCTTATCCCAGACATCGCCGTACATCTTTTCCTCAAAGGCTTTCAGCTCGTCCACATCCAGCTCCCGCTCAGCCTGCACGATGGCCTCGGCAACCTTGGGATTGCGGCGGATATAGACCTTTTTGGCGTAGTCCGCACCGCTGGCAAAGGGCGGGTCGATGTAGACCAAGTCAACCTGAATGCCCTGTTCTTTCAAATAGGCGCAGGCAGACACGCATTCGCCGCGAATGACCATGTTGCCATCGGTGTTCTCACCCACGGTCTCCTGCTTTTCCATCTCATACAGGGGCATTCCCCGCTGGAGCGTCATGGACAGCTCATCCGCGCCCTTGTAGCGCAGAATACGGTTGAAATTTCCCAAAACAGCCTGTCCCTCAACAGGCTCCGGGATAAACGGTACATATTTAATCGGCATTACACATCCTCCTATTTGAGTGTGAGCAGTAGTCGAATGATATTCCCCGTTTGATACATTAAATACTCAAGCAGGGTATCGCTGGTGGCATCTCTGTGCTTGGCGTAGTTATTGATATAATTCGTATAGGCCTGCAGCAACGTCTCCAAGTTGCTGCTAATTTCTTTTGGAATTCCGTGAGCCTTCAGATAATTTCCATAATCAGTCTTGTAGTTTTCCAGAGATTTGTTTCCTCCGAAGAATTCCTGGAAAAATGCTTCAAGTGCTTTGCGAAATTTGTCGGCTACTTCGCTGGCAGTGTCTGTTGCAGCTTCAGCATAGTCTTTCAGTGCTTTAATGAACGCTTCATGTGCTTTCGGGTAAGATGACAGCCAATCCAACGGTTGCGAAACAAGAGCATCGTCCAATTCTTTTGCGCCTTGGGGGAAAGCAAAGTATTCATCGTCATTCTTTATCAACTCAACCGGAATGTGCGATTCGGTTAACATTTGGACTAATAAGTTCGCAAAATGCTCTCTTGTCCAATTTTGGGGAAGAGGCTTTTGAGGTTCTATTGAATTTGTGAAGGCAATATAATAGGCCAAAAACTCTTCTAAACTGATGTGGTGTTGATCTAATATGGTTAAACACTCGTTGAAACGCTCCCGATTATGATAGCCAGCAGAAAGCTGCTGATTATACCGAGAACCTGTTAAGTTGCAGAAAGAAAAATACTCACTACTTGTAACACATCCTGAGTGTGTCTCTTCGGAAATGCCGTTTAAGCAGTTGAATATTTTTGTGAGGAAAAAGGTGAATTTCTCTCCATCATAGCATCCAATCCCCAATTTTTCTCTATAGTCTAAAAAATCCATACTATACTCCTTCAAAAAATCCGCAGATTTTCTCATGTGTTTGTCTGATACGTTCCGCATCTGCCAGAGTATCCTCCAAATAGAGATACTCAAACCGTGCGTAGCCGAACGCCTGATTGTTATAGCGGGAGAACTCCATTTCCATAAAAGTCCGCTTATCCTTGAATGCAGGGTCATTGGCATAAATACTGCCCTTGGTTTCCACGATAATGGCCTTGTGGATTTTATTATCCTTGCGCTGGAGAACGAGGAAGTCCGGCGTGTACATTCCAATATATCGCCAGCCGCCGCTCGTGCGCCGGTAGCACTTGATCTTGAACTCCGTCATGGCACGGTCACCGTTGTAGTAGACCTCCAAGCCAAGCCGCTCAACCTCATCGAAGGTCAGGACTTCTTTGAGGAAAGTCTGCTCAAAGCTGCTGTCTGTTCGATAAGGAAGGTAATGGAAAGAATGATTCTTCTGGGGATGAGAAGAATTCTGTTTGCGCATGACTTTTGCTAATTGACGGTTGTGTTCACTGTCATCGGCTTCCAATGCCAATATTGCGGCTTCAATCGCAGGTTTCATCTTCAATTCTCCGTTGTCATCCAAGACAATGCGTTCCACTACATCCTGCTTTGGGTAGTAATCCGTAGGCATATCCGAATAAACAACGGGTGTAAAGTTGGAGATATTCAGCAGGCTGGCTTCTTCCGGAATAAGTTCTTCCTTTGTAATGAAGGCGCGCTTTTCGCGGAACGCCTTTCGGATATTTGCTTCCACCATGGCGTGGTCATAGCGGGAACTGTAGTAACGAACGCCGTTGCGCTCGTAGGTCACGGTCAAATAGACATCCCGCAGCAAATCGCTGTAGCGGCTTAATTCCCGCATGGTCAGTGAACCAAAGCTGCCCTTGACAATACGAAGCAGCCATGTGGCAAATGTGGCCTGTTCCGTGCCGCGCTCAGTATCATCCACCTTGATGTTCTGAGTCTCCATAGTCAGGTCGGTAGTCTTGATAATGTCATCGGACACCTTCGCTTCGTCTGCGGCAACAGGGATCCTTGATTCCGGAGCGGCAGGTTTGACAGTCAGCGTCTCATAGTTGACCTTAAATTGATAGAAGTCGATTTTGGGCAACTTCAAATAAGCGGTGCGGTCATACCGCTTGATTTCAGTTTTACCGTGGCTGGCCTCGGTGAATTCTTTCAGAGAAATGCGGTGCTGCTGTTGGAGTTGAGCATTGAGCTTGTCCGCATTGCTGTCGTTCAAGTAGATGAGTGCCGTTTCCGGCGCGTTCTTATCCACCTGACGAAGGCATCGACAGGAGGTTTGCAGCACCATATTCTTCGGGCAGTCGCCCTCCTGCGAGAGGATGATCCCAGTCAGGCTGCGGCAGTCCCAGCCCTCCTTGCCGATTTGAACCAGCAAAACAACGCGGATTTTAGAAATTGCTTTATCCAGTGAATCAAACTGCATCTGGCTGTCGGTAGGCTGGGGATACTGCTTATTGCCCTTGTGGAACTTGAGAATGGTGTCGCTGCCAAAGCCGCATTCCGCGGCGATTTTTGCGACAAGCGGGTAAACAAGTTCTTCCAGCTTTTCGATGGTTCCGCAGTAGATGCCCAGCTTTGCGACTGTGCCATTGGCATAGACGGTATCCTTGTAGGTTTCAAAAAATTCACGCACACCGGCTTCAATGATACGGCTGCTGTCCGCAAACTCCGCGATCTTCACCACCGGACGCTTGAGAAAATTTCCAACACCGTTAATGAGCGGGTAGTAATACACGATATTTGTGATCTCCGCTGTGGCGACTGACAGATTGTCCACCACGGTGATTTTCTCTGCTTTTTCCAGATACGGCGTGCCGGAAAAGCCGATGACTGAATTGACCGTATCATTTTCCGCCCAACGTGTGACAACAGCGCGCAGTTTGATCTCATCGCTGACAGCGTGGTGCACCTCGTCAATGAAAATCGACAGAGAGGGGAGTTTGCCGATCAGGTTGCGCAGCTCATTCGCCTGACGATCTTTTCCGTCATCACTTTCCTCAAATAGGTTGATTTGACCTTGACTTTCCTGAATACGGTCGAGAATGACTTTTTCCGCGTTAGTGACGGCAACCAGACCGAACAACTCCGACAGCGGCTGATGGTTTGCGATTTTCTGCACATTCGGATTTTTCGTCTTGTTGGACTTCTTTGCCGTTTTGCTCTGATCCAGTACCTCAAAGGAGATCGTGCGCTTGAGTTCCGAAGCGGCCGGTTCGGGAATGACCCATGTAGGATCAAAGTTTTGAATGGTTTTCAGACTGGGGACAACGGAGGACTTCAGGCCGGAGGGCGCAAAGATAATAAAGTTATGTGCGAAAGCAGAATTTTTCGGCTCATTCCGTGCAAAGTATAAGTCCAGATAGATAAAAGCCGCCATCAGATAGGTCTTGCCTGCGCCCATGGGGAGGCTGAACAGGTAGTCGGTGTAAGATAAATCATAAAAGGCTTTGTGGAAGAACGCATGGCAATCAATGCTTTCCGGTTCTTTGCGGATCTGCTGTTCCAACCTGGGAGAGACCTGCTCTCCTGCATCGTTGGTGAGACAGGCGTATTCAAACAGTGCCGCAGCAGCTTTGTTTACTTTGAGGTATTCACGGGTGCTGTGCGATACCTCCGAATCATCCAGATCCAGCGTATTGAACGCGCCCTCGCAGAACAGCTCTGCTAAAGGCTTGCAGCCACACGAGATTTTCAAAAACAGATAGGTTTTGATTGCCTCAACCTGCGCATCGCGCATTTGCCCGGTTTTTACGATGTAGTCAATGACCGCCTTGACTGTGCAAGTCTCCGAAGCCAACCACTCATTGCGCTTGGCTTCGATCATTTTGTAGAACATAGTAACACCTCGCTACCCTCTCACAGTTCCATCGCTGTTTCATTCAGCAGGAATTTCTCGATGCCCACATACAGGATTCCATTCTCATCGTGCCATGGGATGATATTGTCCTTCACCACCACGATCTTCTTAAAGGAGTCCCCCACGCGGTTGAGGGAGTTTACTTCCTGCGCCCGCTTTTCCTCGTCCGCCACGGTCAAGGCAGATTGGATATAATACCGGCGGCTCCCCTTGTTTGCCACAAAGTCGATCTCCAACTGTGTGCGCTTGCTCTTTTTCTGCTCATCCTTGTAGCAGTACTCCACCACGCCCACATCCACATTGAACTCACGACACAGAAGTTCATTATAGATGATGTTTTCCATGATATGATTTTCTTCCTGCTGGCGGAAATTCAGTCTGGCATTTCGCAAGCCCACATCGCTGAAATAATACTTCAGCGGCGAGCCGATATATTTTCTGCCCTTCACATCATAGCGGTCTGCCTTGTAGATCATAAAAGCGTCCACGAAAAACTCCAGATAGCGGCTGACAGTCTCATCGCTGATGTTGACCTGCCGCTCACTGCGGAAGGTTCTGGCAATTTTCCCCGCGTTGGTCAGGGAGCCGACCGAGGAGGAAATGATGTTCAGAATATCATCTAAAACGGACTTATCGTGCAAGATCTTGTTCCGCTCGATGATGTCGCCAAGATAAATCTTATCAAACAGGGATTGCAGGTACTTTGCCTTTTCCTCGTGGCTTTTTTTCATCATCACGAGGGGCAGGCCGCCGTAAGTATAATACTCCTGCCAAGCGTCCCGCTTGTCGCCCTCGTAGGCGTGGTAAAACTCCTCAAAAGACAGGGGATTGACCCGGATCTCATCGCCGCGCCCGCGAAATTCAGTCAAAATATCCGAGGATAACATTTTCGAGTTGCTGCCCGTCACATACACGTCAATATTATCGTGTTTCATCAGGCCGAGGACCACATCCACAAAGCCGATTTTATCCTCCACGCCCTGAATGTAGGGGTTCTGAATGGTTACGACCTTCTGGATCTCGTCGAGGAACACATAATAGGTCTTGCTCTCATCTGTGGTCAGGCTGCGAATGTATTTGCCCAACTCCAACGGATTGCGGTACTGGATGTTTTCGTCATCGTCCAGCGCAAGGCAGATAATCTGCTCGTCCTCCACACCGATGGATTTCAAATAGCTCTTGTAGATATTGAACAGCAGATAGGACTTTCCACACCGCCGGATGCCGGTGATGACCTTCACTAAACCGTTTTCTTTTCTTGCGATGAGCCGTTCCAGATATTTTTTCCGTTCGATCATATCCATACCTCACTCGGGAATTTTGCGTATTTACTCAGTTTTCTTGACCTCATTATATTGTACTCCCGAAAGCAAGTCAATATTCACTTTCGGGAATTTTGCGTATTTCTTCAATTTACAATGCTGTCATCAAATTCAACCAGCAGTTCAATGACAGCACCAACAAAACAGACTATAAATATAATTGAGCCGCAGGCTTCGGCCTGCGGTTCAATTTCTGTAATTTTCAATTCAGGCTTTGCGGCAACTAAGATCTCATCCATCCGTACATCCAAGAGAGCACTCAGGGCGTAGAGGTTATCGACGGTGGGCAGGCTTTTCCCGCTCTGCCACTTGTAGATGGCCTGCGGTTCTTCAAAACCGAAAAACACCTGTACATCACGAACCGTCAACCCTTGCTCCAGACGCAAGCGCATAATGTTTCTGCCTGTCGCAGCAGGATCAATGACCGGAAACGATACAAGGCTCATTTTCTCAGCCTCCTTGGTGAATTTCCCAGTGGGAGATTTTAGCATAGCGAATTCCAAGCAGAAAAACAACTATTTTCACCAAATTGTAATGAAATTGCAACAAGAGGTTCTATGCAACACGCACTTTGTTCAACTTGAAAGCCATTCCCTGCTCTTTCGGCACTATGCTTTTGTGGATACGAAAGACTATCTTGCGGATCAGCTATTCATTCAGGAGAAAGTGCGGGTCTATTTTAGGCAGGAAACCCATCGCACCGACAACGACTACTGCGTTATTTTCTGTAAGGTCAGAAAGCGTGACGAAACGGTTTTTCTGACCGCCCTTCAAAAACTGCCGTCTAAGATGCTTCTTTTAGGACATACTGGCTATCTTGATTTTTGCCGCAGCTTTCAAGAGTTACTTAATGCACCACAGAAGGAGGGACTTCATGAATAAATTGACCCCATTAAAAAAACAGGCGAAAGGGGCACAGCGAGCCTTTTACACAAAGCAGCGCGGTTCCAGGAACGGCCTTTGTCCGGTCACAAAGCGGATCGAGAGCGGAAAGACCTACTGCCGAGCAAAGAACAAACGAGAACTTCTCCGTGATACCAATAAGGGGGTATGACCGATGAAACGATTCTTACAGGAGTACGATGAGGATGTGCGTCACAGAAAGAAATCCAAAATCTCCAAGACTTCAAAAAGTGTCCAACGCTCTAACCACAAACACGAATATGAAAAAGTTATCATCCGAGAATTTATTGGGTATACATGGGGCGGCAGATGCAGGCTATGTGGAAAATTTCGGAGCCATTACGGTCAGTTTTCTGCCAGTCGCTATATGGATTTCCGCAGGCCGGACTCCCTTGGGCAACAAGGAATTTCCAACGAGTCCTTTTTCAGCTTAGAGGAGATCCGTGCAAAATTTCCTGATGTACCGATCTACGAATTTTCCTATGAGGATGTGCAATATCATTTCGTTCCATAAGTAGTCGGGATCACAGCGGTTTCGACCCCGGCCGCTTGGCTAAATCCATCATTCCGAAACAAAACTGCTCCCACGGCGCTAATGTAAACCGCAAATGTTCAATTTGTATTTTACAGAACTTCAAGTGGTTCTCGTTCTACGCTGTTGTGTGGTCTTCCGCTCAATCATGTTTTCGGAGAAACCTTGCCAAACTGAAACGAAATCTGTACAATAAAAGCAGCAATGGCAAATTATTTGCCCATATAAAGTAGCCCATCTGGATGAAGATATTTCTGAATGGCAGGAGTGGGCAAACGCAAAAGCGGATTGGTACGATCCGACCATATCCCGAGAGGATGAGCTTCTGGGAAAACGAGATCACGCAAAAGCAAAGGATGAAAAAACGCCAAAACATTCCGGATATTGGTGGTAAAAGACGGCCTGACTCATGCAAATGACATGAGTCGGGCCGTCTCGACATTATGTATTAGTTCCAGCCTTGCCGTTTTGCCAGATCCAGCATGGCGAAGCTGAAACGCTCCCACCGTGCCAATGTCATCTGTGACGGGTCGCCCTCACGGATGCGCATGGTGCGGCGGATCTCCTTGGGAATGACCACCCGTCCCAGGTCGTCGATGCGGCGCACGATTCCGGTTGCTTTCATATGATAACTCCCTTTGTAACTGAATATTGGCAAAGGTAGTATCTGCACTCCCAGGCAGATTATGCGAAAGCACCGGGCGCGGACGGCTGTGCGGAGACGAAATGTGTCCGGATACGGCTTGATCTCTATCCGGCATTTTTAACGGATAAATGCCAACGACAGTTGTGATACACATACAACTATGGTATACTATACAGGCGGCAGGTTCGGAGAAATTGATAACAACAGGGAGGGGCTGCATCATGAAAAAGAAAACCACGCGCAGGCAGGTATTGTTGAGCTTTTTAGGGACCACCGATCCCATTCGCGGTGAGCGCGACGGCGCTATGCTGCACATTCTGCGCCACTACCGCCCCGAGGTGGTCTGCCTGCTGTTTACGCCCGAGGTGCGAAGGCTGGCGGAGGCGGACGAACGCTATGAAAAGGTGTTTTTCCACCTCAAGTCCCATTGGGACGACTACGCTCCGGTGGTGTTGGAGCAGGATCTTTCCGTCAGCGATGTTTCCGATATGGACGAGCTGGACCAGCCGCTCCACGACGTGATGAACCGGCTGAGCCGCGAGTATGCGGATGCGGAGATCCTGGTGAACATCACCTCCGGCACGCCCCAGATGCAGATGCTGCTGTCGCAGATGGTGCTGGAGCTGCGCTATCATGCCCGGGGCATACAGGTGAAAACGCCGGAGAAGAAGGCCGGCACCACCGTTCGCACCAACGACAGCGAAAACTACGACATCGACCTGGAGATCGAGTGCAATGAGGACGAGCAGGAGGGCGCGCCCAACCGCTGCGTTGAGCCGGAATTGTTCTCCGTGCGCCGCAAGAATCAATGGCAGCAGGTGGAGGCGCTGCTGAATCAGCGGTGCTTCCGGGGCGTTGCGGAAATGCGTCCGGCGCCTCTGTCGGAGGAGCTGATGGCCCTGGTGAAGCACATGGCCTATCGCAATGACCTGCTGCCGGAGGAGGCCCGGAAAGCCGTGCGGGGATACGGGCTGAGCCTGAAGCTGTATCTGCCGGAGGCTGCCCCCGCGCATCAGGACATCTGCGAGTATGCGCTGCTGATGAAAAATCTGCTCTGCTCCCACAGCTACACGGAATTTGTGCTGCACATGGAGCCGCTGACCCTGCGCCTGCAGGAAACGCTGCTGAATCAGCTTCTGCCCAGGCGTTATGGGTATGATCTGATCCATGTGCAATCGAAGTACGGAGGGCGCATGAAAATCGAGCCCGGCCTGATGCAGGAAAAGATGCCGGAGCTGTACGACCGGCTTTATGTGACGGGGACGTGGGAATGCCGCCCGTCCGATCTGAGCACGTGGTTCTGCGACGATATACTGGACTTCCTGTCCACACAGCCGGAGGAAACCAAAACCTATTTCCGCTGCTATGCCGATCTGAAGGAGGTGCGCAACGGTCTGGCCCACCGCCTGTGCGCGGTGACGGCGGACGAGATCCGGGCGGCGTGCGGCAAAACGCCGGAGCAGATCATTTCGCTGATCGAGCGGTGCATTCTCCTGCTGTTCCCCGCCTGCGACCCGGAGGTTTTCCACATCTATGAGCGCATCATCCGCTATATTCAGAGGCAGTATTGATACGGGTTCTTGATAAAAAATGAAATCCGGTGGGATGGCCTATTGAAATCAAACAAATGCGGTTGACCATTCCATGGAAACGCTGTATACTATTGCCGAAACAACTCACACCCCGCAAGGGGACGAAAACTCGCCAGAGGCAGCGGCGTTGCCCCTCCCGCCAGAAACAACTTACACCCCGCAAGGGGACGGTAACAATAGCGGCTATGCCTTATTATACCATGTAGACCGGGAAACAACTCACACCCCGCAAGGGGACGGAAACTCCTCGGGATAGATGGACGCATCATCCATGTCAGAAACAACTCACACCCCGTAAGGGGACGACCCCTTGGAAAGGAGGGATCCTCATGAACCCGCAAACCGTACAAGCCACCTTCGGCTGTCTGCTCCATGATGTGGGCAAGGCGGTCTACCGCGCCGGTATTTCCGACGGGCGGCACGGCGAGGCCGGATATCGCTTTGTCCGGGACATCGACGGCTACGGACAGGCCAAGGCCGTGCTGGACTGCATCCGCTATCACCACGCCGCCCAGCTTCGTCAGGCGAAGGACTGCGACCCCCTTGCCGCCATCGCCTGCATTGCCGACAACATCGCCGCGGCCGCCGACCGGCGGCAGACCGGCGACGAAACGCAGTTTGACCGCTATCTGCCCCTGTCGCCGGTGTTCACCCATCTCAACGGGGAGCATCCAGGGCATACCCTGCCGCCCCACGCCCTGGACGGCCGCCTTCGTCTGCCGCTGGACGGGTCCTTCCGCCTCTCCGCCGGCGACTATGAGCAGATCCTGCTGACCCTGCGCCGGGAGCTTTCCGCCCTGCCGCCGCAGGAGGAGTGGCTCAACTCCCTGCTGTCCGTATGGGAGAGCTGTATGAGCACCGTGCCCTCCAGCACCAACACCGGGGAAAGTCCCGACATTTCCCTGTATGACCACAGCAAGGTCACTGCCGCCGTGGGGGCGTGCATCAGCGAGTATCTGCTGGATCGGGGCGAAACGGACTATTTCACCGCCCTGGTGCAGCAGGAGCAGAGCTTCCGCCTGCAGCAGGCGTTTTTGCTCTATTCCGCCGATTTTTCCGGCATCCAGAAGTTCATCTACAGCGTGTCCACCAGGAATGCGCTGAAGTCCCTGCGAAGCCGCTCCTTCTTTCTGGAGCTGTGCATGGAGCATTACATAGACGAGCTGCTGCAGCTGTGCGGCCTCAGCCGGGCCAATCTGCTCTACAGCGGCGGCGGGCACTGCTATGTGCTGCTGCCCAACACGGAAAAGACCGTCCGGGCCATCCAGGCGTGGAACACCCGCTTCAACGACTTCCTCATTGAGCAGTTTGGCGTGCGGCTGTATCTGGCAGACGGCTATACCCCCTGCAGCGCCAACGATCTGACCAACACCCCGGCGGAGGAGGCCCCCTATCAGGCGATGTTCCGCCGGGTGAGCCATCAGGTGGCAAAAAAGAAGCTGCACCGCTATTCGGTGCAGCAGCTTCGCCGGATGAATCAGAGCCATCAGGACCCCGGCCAGCGGGAATGCCGGATCTGCGGCAGGACAGACGCCCTGCGCGACGGAGAGGAGGATACCTGCATCTGCCTCTGGTGCGCCCTGTTCGAGAGCCTGTCCCGGAAAATCCAGGGACAGGATGTGTATGTGGTCAGCCGCGATGCGGCCGGTGCAGACTTCGCACTGCCCGCCGCCCAGGGTGAGCTGTCCTTTATCCTTACCAATGAGGCCCGGGCAAGACAGCTTCTCGCAGGCGAGGGCGTGGCGCGCGTCTATACGAAGAATCGCTTCTGCGCGGGCCTGCGCTACAGCACCCGCATCTATGTGGGCGATTACGCCGCCGACAACAGCATGGCGGCGCTGGCCGGTGCCTCGGAGGGTGTGCCCCGCCTGGGCGTGTGCCGCATGGATGTGGATGATCTGGGGCAGTCCTTTGTCTCCGGCTACGAATGCGCCGCGGAGAGCGATCCGGTGAAGCGCCAGCACTTTGTCACGCTGTCCCGCACGGCGGCGTTTTCCCGGCAGATGTCGCTGTTTTTCAAGGGCTATATCAATCCCATCCTCAGCGGGGAATTTGAGCACTGCCGGGCCTTGCAGGTGGCCGTGGTCTATTCCGGCGGCGACGATGTGTTCCTGGTGGGCGCATGGACGGATGTGCTGGAGGGGGCGCGGCGGATCCGGGAGGCTCTGCGCCGCTATACCTGCGGCGCGCTGACCATCAGCGCCGGGATCGGCATCTATGGGGATCATTTCCCCATCCGTCAGGCCGCTTCTCTCACCGCCGGGCTGGAGGATGAGGCAAAGAGCCTGCCGCATAAGGACGGCATCGCCCTCTTTGCCGCAGGAGACGGACACTGCTACCCATGGGATACCTATCTGGAACGGATCTGCGGCGAAAAGCTGGTCACTCTGGAGCAATATTTTTCCTCCGGCGACAGCGAACACGGCACGGCCTTTCTTTATCGCCTGATGGAGCTTCTGCGTCAGGCGCAGGCTGGGGGCGGAATCGCTCTGGCGCGCTATGCCTACTTGCTTGCAAGACTGGAGCCGAAAAGAAACGCGCCCAATTACCCCGGCTATAAACGCTTTTCGGAGGATATGTACCGTTGGGCATTGAACAGCGCCGACCGGGGAGAGCTTCTCACGGCCATCTGCATCTATGTGTATCGAAACAGAAAGAGGGGGTAGAAGGATGGGCTACAATGACAGAAACAGCCAGGGCAGGCAGTCAAACCGCAATGCATCGCGCCCGCCCCGCGAGGTCACTGCCAGGCCGCTGCCTGCAAATTATGTGGACGAGGCGGAGCGGGTCATCCGCTCGCTGTATGATGAACGGAACAAGATCAGCACCAACAAGATCCGCAACCTGCTGAGCCTGGTGTCGGAGATCTATAATCGGGAAAACCTGCGCACGGCGGATACCATTTCCGAGGAAAGTGCCTCGGGGCTGATCGCACTGCGGATCCGCATGGTCTATGAGGCGGGGCGCGACGATGCGGTAAAGCTGTTTTTGGAGCGCGCGCAGCTTCTGGAGTATATAAAGGGATTGGGTGATTCCCGGGCTAAGCTGATGGACTTCGCCCATTATATGGAAGCCTTGGTGGCATACCATCGCTTCATTCTGCACATGAAGGAGGGTTAAGGCTTATGTACGGAAAAATGATCATCCGCTGCTGCCTGGTGGTGCGCACCGGTCTGCATATCGGCGCAGGCAATGCCTTCAGCGCCATCGGCGCAGTAGACAGCCAGGTGGTGCGCGATCCGCTGACCGGACTGCCTATGATCCCCGGCAGCAGCTTGAAGGGCAAGCTGCGTTCCCTTCTGGCCAGAAGTCTCAGCAAGGATATCCAGCGTATGCCCGACTTTGATCAGGATGACGGACGCATCAAGCGCCTTTTCGGCAGCGCCGATCCGGTGCACCGCGCCCGCCTGCAGTTCGCCGACTGCTTTGTGGCCAATGCAGAGGAGATGGAGCGTGTTCATATCACCGAGGTCAAGGCGGAAAACGCCATCAATCGGGCCACCTCCGTTGCAAACCCCCGCTTTATCGAGCGCGTGGTGGCAGGCACCCGTTTTGCCGTCAGCATTGTGTACGATGTGGAGGATGCAGGGCAGACCGCCGAGGATTTTGCCCTGTTGGCCAAGGGGATGAAGCTGCTGCAGATGGACTATCTGGGCGGCCACGGCTCCCGCGGAAGTGGCCGGGTGAGCCTGTGTGATTTCCGGCTGGAGCCTTTTGAAACCTCTGTGGAGCTTGAACCTCTGTGCGCCCTTTTCAAGGAGGTAGAGGCGTATGAATTACTTCCTGTTTAAGCTGAGCTTTCACACGCCCTGCCATTTCGGCACTTCGGACAGTGCGCTTTCGCTCTACACCTCGGAGGATCACTTCTGCGCGGATACGCTGTTTTCAGCCCTCTGCCATACGGCGCGGACGCTGTATGGCAACAGCGGCGTGGAAGCGCTGATTGAAAAAGCCCAAACGAATCAGCTGTTTCTCTCCGACGCCATGCCGTGGTGCGGCGAGCGGTACTATCTGCCCCGCCCGTTTCTGACTGCCCGGACGGACGGTCATACTGCGGGGGCAGAACGCAAGGCTATGAAAAACCTGGCGTATATTGCCGCGGAGGACATGGCGGACTATCTCGCCTGTATGCGCGGCCAGGGGCTGTTCGATGCCGGCCGGAAAAAACAGTGCTTCGGTGTTCCCATGGACAGCACCCGCGCCGCCGTTTTTGAGGGGCAGGACACGCTCCCCTATCATGTGGGCGCCTTTCGCTTTGCGGAGGACTGCGGCCTGTATGTGCTGGCAGGGCTTGAAAGTGATGATGCCGCATGGCTGCGCACGCTGATGCGTGCGTTGGGATTGAGCGGCATCGGCGGAAAGGTCAGCTCCGGCTACGGAAAGTTTACGGTAGATGATGAGATTTATCTGAATGAACCCTTCGATGAGCAGACTGCGTGGCTGTTCCGGGCGCTTTGCCGGGATGCCCCCGCCTATCTGCTGCTTACCACGGCGCTTCCTGATGAGGAGGAGCTGGAGCGTACCATGGAAGATGCGTCCTACACGCTGACCAGACGGGGCGGATTTGTCAGCTCCGACTCCTTTGCGCCATCGGGGCAGAAAAAGAGAGAGCAATTCTTCCTGACGGCAGGCTCTGTGGTGCGGCGGCGCTTCGGCGGAGCTCTCTATCTGGCGGCCAGGCAGGACCATCCGGTGTATCGCTTCAGCAAGCCGCTTCTTTTGGGGGTGTCCGTATGAGAGAGCTGGAACAGCTTCAGCAGTATGAGCTGATCCTGACCGTGCGGTCTCCGCTGTTTGTCGGCAGCGGTCAGAGCTATCAGCGCACGGAGTATATCTATAACCGCAGGAGCAATCGGGTCTCTGTGCTGCACCGCAATCGGTTTATCCGCTTTCTGGCGGAAAACGATCTGGCCGACAGCTATGAGCGGTTTATTCTGGGCGGGAGCACCAACCTGCACAGCTTCCTCCGGCAGGAGTGCGGACTGGACGAGGCAGGAATCCGGGCGCTTTGCGTTTACGACCTGCCGGCAGGCGATGCGCTGGACGCGGAACACAGCCTGAAGAATATTCAGGCATTTATGCGCGACAATGCCTTCCGTCCCTATGTTCCCGGCAGCAGTGTCAAGGGCGCCCTGCGCACGGTCCTGCTGTATCAGGCCATGCAGGAGCAGGGGATACTGGGCACCCGGAATTGGCGGGACTACAGCAAGGAGGACGGTATTCCGGAGCGGGAATATCTGAACACCCTGCGTTTTGTCCGCGACAGCAAAGGAAAAACGCGCCTGGACGCCGTGAGCAGCCTTCTGCGGGGTGTGCTTGTTTCCGACAGCGAACCCATCCCCAACAACGCCATGACGCTGACCGGAAAGAGAGACGCGGCATTCGGCGGCGAGGTCAATGCCATCAATCTGTGCCGCGAGGCAGTGGCTCCGGGAACAAGGATCCGCTTTTCTCTGACGCTGGATCAATCCGTCCTGCATGGACAGCTGACGGCTGAGTCCATTGTGGACGCCATCGAGGCGTTTGACCGATACTATGAGGAAACCTACGCCTGCGGCTTTGCACTGCCGGAAGGGGCGGCTCTGGGCAGAATGAATCACTGCCTGATCCTCGGCGGCGGCGCAGGCTTCTTTTCCAAATCGTTGGCCTATCCCTACTATGGAGAGGAGCAGGCGCTGCGTGAGGTCTCTGCATATATGCACCGCACCTTCCGGGGACATTACCATCAATATGACGAGGGGTGGGGGATGTCGCCCCATATGATGAAATACACCCAGTGGAACGGGAAAATGTATCCCTACGGAATCTGCGAGGTGTCTGTGCGGTGATCGGACAATATTGCTTCGCTCTGCGCTCTGCCGATGGGGCCCCCATTCCGTCTATGATGGCTTACCGCTTATATGGCTGGCTTCTGGAGCAGCTTCCGGAGGATATCGGCCGGCAGCTGCATGAGCAGGGAGAAAAACCCCTCTCGCAGTATATCCGCTATGATAAGGCGGAAAACCGGACCCTATGGGTCGTCAGTGTATTTCAAGGGGAGCTGTATGAGCTGCTGGAGCCCGTGCTGGAGAGCATTTCCTGCATTGCGCTGCGCCAAACAACGCTGCAGGCCGCTCTGCTGGACAAGCAGTGCTTTGCATCGGCGCAGGAGCTTGTTCTGTACGTCAGGGAGCTGCGGCTGCCCTCGCGGGTCACCATACGCTTTCACACCACCAGCTCCTTCAAGCAGGACGGCAGCTATGTGATCTTTCCCCAGGAGCGGCTGCTGCTGAGGAGTCTGCTGGCCAAATGGAACGCATGGTTTCCGGAGTATTCGTTGGATGATGAGGATGCGGCAGCCGCATTGGAGCGCGGCGTCCGCATCACAGACTATCAGCTTCGCTCGGGGCGCTATACGCTGAAATCCGCAAGAATCCCCGGATTTTCGGGACACCTGACACTCTCCTCCACCCTCAGCGCGCCTATGCAGGAGGTGTGGAAGCTGCTGCTGGTGTTTTCCACTCTCTGCGGCATCGGGATCAAAACCACCCTTGGTATGGGCGGCGTAACACTTGAGATATCGCCCAATTCCCTGCTGAAAGAACAGGAAAAATGAAACCCCTCCGGCTGAGCCAAACTGACGTGATAGAGAAAAACAAAAGAGCCGATCATCCGCGCTGCCTATTGGCTTGCGGATGATCGGCCCTGCAATTTTCAGCTATCTTTTCCTGTCTGATTTATTGATTTTGGATATCTCCTTGAATTTTGCCCGTTTTGCTTCCAAATACCGGCTGCTGTCAGCGGCATAGGCGTTCTCAGTTTTCAGCTTTCGATAGGACTCCAGACGGGTGCCTTGCGTCTGCCTCCCGCTCCGGACGAATATGGAAACGCACAAGTCCGGTGAAGTAATGCATAACGTCCATTACATTATGCCTACCGAACGATAGGCTGCCAAGCGGCGATGCTTTCGTCCGGATGCAAAAGGATGCAAAAAACATCTATTTTTCCGGTTCGTTCTTGCAATTCCCGACCGCAACCGTTATAATAAACTTGTTACATTGTCCGCTGGCGGAAGCGATTGCAGCGGGCAGGAAAATGAGAGAAAGTAGGTGGCGGCATGGAGCAATCTCTCCAGTATGTGATCGAAATGCTTCACATCACCAAGGAGTTTCCCGGCATCAAGGCCAACGACGACATCACCCTGCAGCTGCGCAAGGGTGAGATCCACGCCCTGCTGGGCGAAAACGGCGCAGGCAAGTCCACGCTGATGTCCGTCCTGTTCGGCCTGTATCAGCCGGAGGAGGGCGAGATCCGCAAAAACGGCAAGCCGGTGAAGATCAACGACCCCAACGACGCAACGGCGCTGGGCATCGGCATGGTGCACCAGCACTTCAAGCTCATCGACGTGTTCACCGTCCTGGACAACATCATCCTGGGCGCGGAGGACACCAAGCTGGGCTTCCTGCAAAAAAAGGCGGCCCGGCAGAAGGTCCAGGAGCTGTCCCAGCGGTACGGCCTGCGGGTGGACCTGGACGCCAAGGTGGAGGACATCACCGTGGGTATGCAGCAGCGGGTGGAGATCCTGAAGATGCTGTATCGCGACAACGAGATCCTCATCTTCGACGAGCCCACCGCCGTTCTGACTCCCCAGGAGATCGACGAGCTGATGGACATCATGCGCAGCCTCACCAAGGAGGGCAAGTCCATCCTGTTTATCTCCCACAAGCTCAACGAGATCATGGCCGTGGCGGATCGGGTCACCGTTCTGCGCAAGGGCCGGTATGTGGGCACGGTGAACACCTGCGACACCAACAAGCAGGAGCTGTCCAACATGATGGTGGGCCGCCCGGTGCAGCTGCAGGTGGTGAAGGAGCCTGCCCAGCCCAAGGACCCCGTTCTGCGGGTGCGGCACATGTGCGTGGCCTCCCACCAGCACAAGCGGGACGCCGTTCACGACGTGAGCCTGGAGGTCCGGGCCGGAGAGATCGTGTGCATCGCCGGTATCGACGGCAACGGCCAGACGGAGTTCGTCCAGGGCCTGACGGGCCTGGATAAGATCACCGGCGGTACCGTGGAGCTGTGCAGCAAGAACATCACCCACGCCTCCATCCGCCGCCGGGGCGAGAACATGAGCCACATTCCCGAGGACCGGCACAAGCACGGCCTGATCCTGGACTTCACCCTGGAGCAGAACATGGTGCTGCAGCGGTATCTGGAGCCGCGGTTCCAGAAGGCGGGCTTCATTAAGAACGCCGCCGTCCGGGAATACGCCCAGCACCTCATCGACCAGTACGACGTGCGCAGCGGCCAGGGGCCCGTGACCATCGCCCGCAGCATGTCCGGCGGCAACCAGCAGAAGGCCATCATCGCCCGCGAGGTGGACCGGGATAAGTCCCTGATCGTGGCGGTGCAGCCCACCCGCGGCCTGGACGTGGGCGCTATCGAGTATATCCACAGCCAGCTGGTGGCCGAGCGGGACCGGGGCAAGGCGGTGCTGCTGGTGTCCCTGGAGCTGGACGAGGTCATGAGCCTGTCCGACCGCATCCTGGTGATGTACGAGGGCCAGCTTGTGGGCCAGCTGAATCCGAAAACCACCACCGTGGCCGAGCTGGGCCTGTACATGTCCGGCGCCAAGCGGGATGATATGGGAGGTGACCAGGCATGAAAAAGAACGCACTGGCAGCGCTTTACGAAAAAGACGGCACCAAAAAGGTGCTCTCATCCCTGATCTCCATTGTGGCGGGTCTGCTGGTGGGCGGCATCGCCGTGCTCATCGTGGGCCTGTGCAATGAGAAGATCTCTCTGACCGGCGCATGGGACGGTATCCGCATCATCTTCGCCGGTATCTTCAGCACCGGCCGCGACGCCGCCGGTACCCTGACCTGGGGCTTCAACGCGGTGAACCTGGGCAATATGCTGTTCCGGGCCACGCCCCTGATTATGACGGGCCTTTCCGTGGCCGTGGCCTTCAAGACGGGCCTCTTTAACATCGGCGCGCCCGGCCAGTATCTGATCTCCACCATGGTCACCCTGATGGTGGCCCTGTCCATCCCCTCCAGCGCGGTGCCCGTGGGCGTTATCTGGGTGCTGGCCTTCCTGGCCGGGTGCCTGTCCGGCGCTCTGTGGGGCGCGATCCCCGGCCTGGTGAAGGCCCTGCTGAACATCAACGAGGTGCTGGCGTGCATCATGACCAACTGGATCGCCGCCAACCTGGTGACCTGGATGTTCGACATCAGCAATTTCAAGAATATGGTCGAGAGCACCAAGTCCGGCTATATCTATAAGACCACCTTCAACGGCGTGGCCACCCCCAAGCTGGGGCTGGACGCCATCTTCCCCGGCTCCCAGGTCAACGGCGGCATTCTCGTTGCCATCGTCATCGCCATCGCCATGTACATCCTGATGAACAAGACCACCCTGGGCTATGAGCTGAAGGCCTGCGGCGCCAACCGTCACGCCGCCCGCTATGCCGGTATCCGGGACAAGCGCAACATCGTGCTGTCCATGGCCATTGCCGGTGCACTGGCCGGTGCCGGCGCGGCCCTGTACTGGCTCTCCGGCAACACCGAGTTCTATTGGTCCACCTATCAGGCCCTGCCTGCCGTGGGCTTCAACGGCATCCCCGTGGCCCTGCTGGCCCTGAACAACCCCATCGCCGTGATCTTCACCGGCATCTTCATGGCCATGCTGAACATCGTGGGTCTGCAGCTGACCAACCTGACGGCCTATAACGAGTATATCACCGATGTCATCATCTCCGTGATCGTGTACCTGTCCGCCTTCTCCCTGGCCATCCGCATGATGCTGTCCCGGAAGAAAAAGCCCCACGCCCATGTGGAGGAGACTGCCGCCCCGGCGGCGGACGCCGCACCCCCGGAGGAACCGACGGAGGAACCCACGGAACCGGCAGAGCCGATAGCGGCTCAGACGGAGGAAGGAGGCGACCAGGCATGACGTTCCTGATCCAACAGACGCTTATTTATGCGGTGCCCCTGATGATCGTGGCCCTGGCCGGCGTGTTCGCCGAGCGCAGCGGTATCATCAACCTGGCCCTGGAAGGTATCATGATTTTCGGCGCCTTCATCGGCGTGCTGTTCGTGCGGCTGATGCAGGGCTCCGAGGCGGTGCTGGCCGCCAAGCAGGCCGGCGACTGGGTGGCCCTTCAGGGGCTGGAGCTGCTGACCATGCTGGTGGCGGCGGCCATGGGCGCGGTGTTCTCCCTGCTGCTGAGCTTTGCGTCCATCAACCTCCGGGCGGACCAGACCATCGGCGGCACGGCGCTGAACCTGATGGCCCCCGCTCTGGTGCTGTTCCTGATCCGCATCATCGCCAACCAGAATACCCTGCAAATGGCCACCGGCGACTCTGCCAGCTGGTTCATGCTGAAAAAGTCCACCTTCGGCGTGGACAAGAGCGTGGAATGGGGCTTCTTCGGGGAAACCTTCCTGAATAAGATCTACCTGGCCACCTACATCTGCATCCTGCTGTTCATCATTCTGTCCGTCATCCTGTACAAGACCCGGTTCGGCCTGCGTCTGCGGGCCTGCGGCGAGAATCCCCAGGCGGCGGACTCCCTGGGCATCAACGTGTATAAAATGCGCTATGCCGGTGTTACCATTTCCGGCGCACTGGCGGGCATGGGCGGCTTCGTGTACGCCATGACCACCGCCAACTGCTCCTCCAACGGTGACGTGGCGGGCTTCGGCTTCCTGGCCCTGGCCGTTATGATCTTCGGCAACTGGAAGCCTCTGAACATCGCCGGGGCGTCCCTGCTGTTTGGCCTGTTCAAGTGCATCGCCGCGGCATATGCCAGCATCGACATCAACGGCGACGGCGTGTTCCTGCTGGCCGACATCGGCATCAGCGCCCACCTGTACCGGATGCTGCCGTACCTGATCACCCTGCTGGTGCTGGCCTTCACCTCCAAGAAGTCCCGGGCCCCCAAGGCCGAGGGCATCCCCTACGACAAGGGTCAGCGGTAAGCGAAAAACCTATATCCTCCCAATACCCCGGCGCACTGCGCCGGGGTATTTGTCATAATTTGTTACATTTTGTTTCCTCTTTTTAACTGGACATTTCCGCCGGGGCCGCCTTATAATATGCCTTGCGAGATCATCCGGGGCCCGGCCCCGCCAGAATTAAGAGGGATATTTTCATGGGTTTTAATACACTTCCGTTTGTGTTTGTGTTTCTGCCGCTGTTTCTGGCGGTGTTTTATCTAGTCCCCGCCCGCTGGCGGGCGGGCCTGCTGTGCCTGGGGAGCCTGGTGTTCTACGTCATCGGCGTGTGGCAGCGGCCCTGGTGCCTGGCTCCGCTGCTGTTTCTGGCGGTTCTGGTGTATCTGCTGGGGCTGCGGATGCGGCCCCGGGAGAGCCGGGGACTGCTGGTGCTGGGCCTGACGGCCCTGTTCGGCTGCCTGTTCTTCTTCAAATATGCGGGACTCCTGGGTCTGGGAGTGACGCTGCCCCTGGCCATCAGCTTCTATTCCTTCCAGCTGGCGGCATACCTGATCGACGTGTACCGGGGCCGGGTCCCGGCGGAAAGAAAAGCCCTGCTGTTTTTCACCGGCGTGCTGCTGTTTCCCAAGCTGCTGTCCGGCCCGCTGATGGACCCTCTGTCCCTGCATGAGCAGCTGTCCGACCCGCCCCGGCCGGGCCTGGAGGACTTCGACAGCGGCCTGCGGGACTTCATCCTGGGCCTGTCCATGAAGGTGCTGCTGGCCAACCAGATCGGCGGCCTGTGGCGTCAGGTGGGGAACATCGGCTATGAAAGCGTGTCCACGCCTCTGGCGTGGATGGGCATCGCAGCCTATTCCCTGCAGCTGTATCTGGACTTCTGCGGCTATTCCTGGATGGCCCTGGGCCTGGGGCGGATGCTGGGCTTCCGGCTGCCCCGGAACTTTGAACACCCCTACGCCGCCCGCTCCATGCAGGACTTCTGGCGGCGGTGGCACATCAGCCTCAGCTCCTGGTTCCGGGATTACGTCTATATCCCCCTGGGCGGCAGCCGGGAGGGGACGGCCCGGACCTATCTGAACCTGCTGGCGGTGTGGGTCCTGACGGGCCTGTGGCACGGCAGCACCCTGAATTTCCTGCTGTGGGGCCTGCTGCTGTTCGCCCTCATCGCCCTGGAGCGGGCCGGATGGGGCCGGGTGCTGGCGCGCAGCCGGGTAATCTCCCGGGTGTACATGGTGCTGATGATCCCCCTGAGCTGGCTGCTGTTCGCCATCCCGTCGGTGGGCCAGATCGGCGTTTACCTGGGCCGGCTGTTTCCCCTCGTGTCCCAAGGGATCGCCGTCAACGCCGGGGACTGGCTGCAGTATGGCAAACAGTATTGGTGGCTGCTGGTGCTGGGCATCGTGTTCTCCACCCCCGGGCCGGAGAAGCTGTGGAACCGCATCCGCGGCACCTGGCTGGGCACGGTGATCCTGGCGGTGCTGTTCTGGGCCTGCGTTTACTGCATGTCCGTGGCCACCAACGATCCGTTTATGTACTTCTCGTTCTAAAGGGGGCGTTATCATGAAGCATATCAAGAATTTCCGCCCCCTGGCCCTGGCCGCCATCCTGGTGGTCACCTCCGCAGCCGCCGCCGTGTGCGGCCTGGTGATGAAGGGACAGCTGCAGAAATATGTGGGCGGCTATGACGACAAGTGGGCCATCGCCGTGCCCTTTCTGATGCTGCGGGACGACACCGACTGGCAGCGGATGCTGGCGGCGAAAAACGCCCCGCCCGCGCCGGACCCCGAACCGGAACCCGATCCTGAGCCTGAACCTGAGCCGGAACCGGAACCCGAGCCCGAGCCTGAGCCGCCGGTGGTGGTCACCAACGCCGTATACGGCCAGGACGAGAGCTTTTTCGACGATGCGCTGTTCATCGGCGACTCCCGGATGGTGAACGTGGCCAACTATGCCCGGCTGGGCAATGCCGACTATTTCGCCGACGTGGGCATGACGGTGTTCAAGATGTTCTCCACCACCGCCTCCGACAAGAATTTCGGCGCAACGGACCTGGGGTCCCTGCTGCGCAGCAAGCGATACAGCCACATTTTCGTCATGCTGGGCCTCAACGAGGCCGGTTATCCCCTGGGGAACCTGTTCGACACCTACCAGAGCGACCTGGAGCAGCTGCGCCAGCTCCAGCCGGGCGCCACCATCTATATCCTGAAGGTCTACGGCGTCACCGCCGACGTAGCCGCCGGGAACCCCAGCTTTGCCCACAGCCGCCTGACCGCCGTGAACCAGGGCTTTGCGGACCTGGCCGATGGCGACCGCATCCGCTGCCTGGATTCGGACGTTCTGTTCTGCGGCGACGACGGCTTCATGCTGCCGGAATACACCGGCGACGGCGTCCATCCCTACGGAAAGTTCGCCTATCTGTTCTCCCAGTGGCTGTGCGAGCAGATCACCCAGGGGAAGTGACTCAAAACGCAGCCAGGCCCTCCGGCATCAGCCGGAGGGCCTTATGTTATGCAATTCATTACTCTGCAAACAGGGGAGTGGACAGATACCGGTCGCCGGTGTCCGGCAGCAGGACCACGATGGTCTTGCCTGCGGACTTCGGCCGCTGGGCGATCTGCAGAGCCGCCCACACGGCGGCGCCGGAGGAGATGCCCACCAGTACGCCCTCGGAATGGCCTACCTCCCGGCCCAGGGCGAAAGCGTCCTCGTTGGTGACGGGGACGATCTCGTCATAGATCTTGGTGTCCAGCACCTGGGGCACGAAGCCCGCGCCGATGCCCTGGATCTTGTGGGCCCCGGCCACGCCGGTGGACAGCACCGCCGAGCTTTTCGGCTCCACCGCCGCCACCCGGACGGCGGCGTTCCGGGACTTCAGATACTGCCCCACGCCGGTGATGGTGCCGCCGGTGCCGACGCCTGCCACGAACCAGTCCACCTGCTCGTCGGTATCCTGCCAGATCTCCGGCCCGGTGGTCTCAAAGTGGGCCTTGGGGTTGGCGGCGTTGACGAACTGGCCGGGGACGAAGCTGCCGGGAATCTCGTGGGACAGCTCCTCGGCCTTGGCAATGGCCCCCTTCATGCCCTTGGAGCCCTCGGTGAGCACCAGCTCCGCGCCGTAGGCCTTCATCAGCTGGCGGCGCTCCACGCTCATGGTCTCGGGCATGACGATGATGACCCGATAGCCCCGGGCGGCGGCCACGGAGGCCAGGCCGATGCCGGTGTTGCCGGAGGTGGGCTCGATGATGACGCTGCCCTCATGCAGCAGGCCCTTGGCCTCGGCGTCATCGATCATGGCCCGGGCGATGCGGTCCTTCACGGATCCGGCGGGGTTCAGATACTCCAGCTTGGCCAGGATACGGGCCTTCAGGCCGTATTTCTTCTCCAGATGGGTCAGCTCCAGCAGGGGGGTGCGGCCGATCAGCTGATCGGCGGAGGTATAGATATGAGACATGGTTGATTTCTCCTTTATATTGTAAGATGTTGGTTGTTTTTTCAGCGGACGGACATCTTACAACATCGGAAAACCACAGACGCTTCCATGGAAATGACCTCGGTTCCTAAAAACTACTACCAATGTGGTATGTTGGTAGTATATTCCCGCCACGCACAAAAATCAACCCCCTGACGAAATTTTTTCGTCAGGGGGTTGCATCGTATTCACAGACTCTTCTCCAGGGCGTGGACCCAGTCGGCCTTCAGGTAATAAATCAGGAACACCACACAGCTGACGCTCCAGGTGATGGGATAGGCCCAGAAGATGGTGGCAATATCCGGCCAGACCCTCAGGGCCAGGGTGATATAGCTGACCCGCAGGATGCACCAGCAGCCCAGCATGGTGTACATAGGCACCTGGGCCCGGCCCGCGCCCCGCAGCACGGCGGACACGCCGTGGGCAAAGGCCAGGAAGCAGAAGAACAGCGCCTCAATGTGGGACTGACGCACACCGATGGCCACCACGGCCGGGTCGTCGTTGAACAGCCGCATGGCATAGGGGGCCAGGAAAAACAGTGCCACGCCGATAAGCTCCGCCATGGCCATGCTACACAGGATGCCGATCCGCGCGCCCTGCTTGGCCCGGTCAAATTGCCCCGCTCCCAGGTTCTGGCCGATGAAGGTGGTCAGAGCCATGGCGAAGGCGGTGATGGGCAGGAACACGAAGCCCTCCACCTTGGAATACGAGCCGCAGCCCGCCATGGCGTCGGAGCCGAAGGTGTTGATGTTGGACTGCACCACCACGTTGGCGATGGCGATGATGGAGTTCTGCACGCCGGAGGGAACACCCTGGGAAGTGATTTTCTTCAGCAGAGGCAGATCAAAGCCGATGCGCTTGATCTCCAGCCGGTACGGCCCGTCGGACCGGGTCAGCTTGATGATGCACAGGACGGCGCTGACCACCTGGCTGATCACGGTGGCTACGGCGGCGCCTGCCACGCCCATATCCATGGCCCCCACAAACAGCAGGTCCAGGGCCACGTTGACCGCCGACGAGATAACCAGATAGTACAGGGGGCTGCGGCTGTCGCCCACCGCCTGCAGAATGCCCATACCTGCGTTATACAGGATGGTGGCCAGGCTTCCCAGGAAGTACAGCCGGAAATACAGAATGGAGGTGTCCAGCACGTCCGCCGGTGTCCGCATCCAGGTGAGGAGGGTGGGGGTGAAGAACACGCCCAGAAGGGTCAGCAGCACACCGCAGCACAGGGCAAAGGCGATGTCCGTGTGCACAGCGGAGCGGACCTTTTCATAGTTCCTGGCCCCGAAATACTGGGCAATGACAATGCCCGCGCCGATGAACAGGCCCATAAAAAAGCCTGTCATCATAAAAATGAGGTTGCCGCTGCTGGCCACAGCGGCCAGAGCCTGCTTGCCCACAAATTTGCCCACGATGACGCTGTCCACCGTGTTGTACAGCTGCTGGCAGAGATTGCCCAAAAAGACCGGCACTGCGAAGCTGACCATGCGCTTCCAGATGGAGCCGGTGGTCATATCGGTGCTGCGGTTGATGGCGGCCACGACGCATCGCCTCCTTATGTAAAGAAATCGTCAGTTCCTTCATTATAGGGGGAAAATGCGGAAAGGTCAACCCTTCATCGCCAAAATAAGTGTTTTTGTCTTTGAATCGTGCACAAAAGCGAAAATACGGCAAACGGATTCGGTGAAATCCGGCAGAAAAAATAGTTCTCCGCGCAGCGTCGGACCGCTGCGCGGAGAAGCAAAGGGGGGATGAGAGAGTAAAGCGTTGTCAGTCGGCCAGGATCCGCACCGCACCCACATAGGTGCTGCTGTAATAGCCATCGAAATAGCTGATCTTGACCCCGCCGTTGGAGGTGGCGTGGATAAACGCGCCGCCGCCCAGATAGATGCCCACATGGGAGATGTCGCCGCCGCCATAGGAGAAGAACACCAGGTCCCCGGCCAGCCGCTGGGCGGTGGACACCCGGGTGAAGGCGTACAGCTGGTCGCTGGCCCCGTGGGACATGCGATAGCCGAAGTGGGCGTAGACGTACATGGTGAAGCCGGAGCAGTCAAATCCGCTGGGGGACGCGCCGCCCCACACATAGCGGGTGCCCAGGAAGGACTTTGCATAGTCCACCAGGTCCTCCCGGGCGCTCTTCACGGCGGAGGTGCCGGCATAATCGCTGTACTGCACGGTCTGGCACCCGTCAGCCCGGACATAGCCGGTGGTGCCGCTGAAGGTGATCTGATACCAATTGCCGTCCTCGGTGACGTCGTTGAGCCGGGCCACCTTGCCCTGGCGCAGGGTCCGCAGGGAGGCGGCGCTGTCGCTGGGTGCGGCGTACACGGTGATCTGACGGGCGGCCATGGCGCCGTCATAGGCGTCCAGCAGGGCCTGGCGGGCGGCCTGACGGCCGGTGCGGCGGGCGGCCTCGCGGTTGGCCTGGCGGGCGGCTTCCGCCTGCCGGGCTTCCTCCTCCTGCTGCAGCTGCACCGCCTGAACGGCCAGCTGGGACAGGTCCACCGTCTCCTCCTGCTCCAGCATCCCCAGGTCGATGGCGATGTTGGAATTGGCCTGGGCGGACTGGGACAGGCCGGCCTCCTCCAGCGCCTGCACGGCGGCGGAGTAGCTGGCGGCGGCCTCGGCCGCATCCTGTATCTGATGGCTCTGATCTGCGCTGACGATCCAGATGCTGGACAGCGTCATGGACACGGCCAGGAACAGACAGGCGAAACGTCGGGATACCATGGGTAAGACTTCCTTTCCATAAGGGGATTTTCTAACGACAAGAGATACTATACCACAATGGTTTCAAAAAAGCTACAAAAAATTACAGATTGGTAACAAAAGTTTTCAAAATGGTAAAAATTTACTGCCGTGTCACGCAAAACACGGCAGTAAACTCGATATTCAGGATAAAATCCTCATTTCCGCAGGTCGGCGATGGCCTGGCCCGTGGCCAGGATGGTCTCCCCGGCCCGGCGCACCCCGGCTCCGGCGGCTTTCATCAGCTCGTCCTTCACGTCCACCGCCAGGCGGCGGAAGATCTCGGAGATGATCTTTTTCTTCTCCTCGTCGGCCCCGGCATACTCCCGGACCAGGGCCGCTCCGGCGGCCAGACCGCCGCTGCGCAGGTCCTCCAGGGTCTTGGTGCGGCCGCCCCGGCTGAGGATGTCGAAAAACGCCCGGGAGAACTGCTCCCGCTCCCGGGAGCTCATGGAGCCGATCCACTCCCGCAGCACCCCGTCGGACAGCTGGCCCAGCTGGGAGCGCTGGCCCAGGTGGACAAAGTGGGGCCCCTCCACGCACCAGGACAGGGGCTCATGCTGCATAATGGACCGGGCGGTGCTGTCCACCACCTCATAGTCCTCGGCGTGCTCCAGCAGGACCCCCACGATGGAGGAGGCGGGGATATAGGTGAACAGCCGATCCGCCACCGCCTGATAGCTGGGGGTGTCCACCAGGTCCCGGCTGAAGCCCGGGCCATCGTTGTTATAGGCGGCGATGAGCCGCTTGCGCTGAAGCTTTTCGTCCAGGTGCACCGCCGCCCAGGCCGCCAGATTGCCGCCCTTGGAGTGTCCGCCGATGCGCAGGGCACGCCGGGGGCAGGCCCGGGCCACGGCCCCGGCATACTCCGCGGCCTTCACCTGGGCGGGGACTGCGGAAAGGAAGCTCATGTTGAAGTCCTCCTGCCAGCCCACGATGGTCATGTCCGTGCCCCGGTAGGCGGCGTATACGCTGCCGTCCGGCAGCAGGAAGGACACGGCGGCAAACTGCATCTGCCGGTCCTCGTCGTGGAGGCTCTCAAAGGCGAACAGGGACACGTCCCGGAACCGGGGTGTTTCCGCCGCCTGGCGCATCAGGGGGATGTAGTCCAGGGTGGACAGGCCCAGCTGCTCGTCCTCCTCCGTCAGCAGGCGGCACACGTCCCCCATGGGCATGGCGTCCTGGGGGTCGAAGCTGCGCAGCCGGGGGATGTTCTCCAGCTTGATATAGGAAATGATGCACAGGAGCAGGTTGTCCACCTCGTTGAACCCGTCCTGGGCAAAGGTCAGGTCGCCCCGCCACCGGAGGTAGTCGGACACGGTGGCGCTGGCTTTCGTCTCGTCAGACATGGGGGATACCTCCTATTTGGTTATTGCAAAGTCTTGCACCGCTCGTCGGTGTTGTGGATCACCTGGGCCACGCTCTGGCCCAGGCCGGGATACCCGGCGGTCAGGGTGTCCGGGGTGATCTCCTGGACCTCCTCCGCCTGGCTCAGGGCCCGGCGGTACCGCACCTGGCTCATGGTCATGTCCGCCTGCACCAGGCCGCCGTCATAGTCCCCGGGGGACACGGCGAAGAAGTCCTCATTGCCGCCGCCCCGGCGGTACAGCTGCCGCAGCAGGGCATACAGCGCCCCGCTGAGATAGTCCCCGGCGGCGGTGACGGCCTCCCGGCTGCCGGTTTTGCCCAGCTGGTCAAACAGGACCCCTGCGGTGTTCACCACCAGCTTTTTTTGCAGGGTGGCCATGATGCTGCCCCGCAGGCTGCCCTTCTCCCCGGAGGAGTCGTACACGTCCCCGGCCTCGATGATGGACCCGTCCCGGCTCAGGGTCCGGCCCAGCAGATAGTCCGCCGACACGTGGTAATAGTCGCACGCCCGGGTCACGAAGGCCAGGCCCGGCTCCCGGATGCCGTTTTCATAGTGGCTCAGCAGGGCCTGGCTGATGCCCAGCTCCGCCGCCGCCTTCCGCTGGGAAACGCCCTTCTCCTGCCGCAGCAGGCTCAGCGTGCGGGAAAAATCAGTTGCCATTCTCTCTCACCCATCTCTCTATTTTATACAGGAAGTAGATTATACCGCACTTTATACAAAAAGTAAATCCCCATTTTCCGCCGGAGCCATATTTGTCTCCCGCCCCTTTTCCCGGCAAATACCGGCGGATTTTCCGGAATTTACCGGGAATTAAATATGAAAAAGCTGTTAATTCCCGTGAAATCCCTTGACGGATGGGGGAAAACCATGTATCATATATTTTTGTAACGAATTTGTAACTTTTTGAGGCAACCTGACTATGAAACAAGACCTTATGCATAAAGACGTCAACGACGTCAACATCACGCCGGAGGAGCGGCGCAGCATCTGGCAGCTCTGGCGGCAGAATCTGAAGGACTGGGCCTGGTACACCCGGGAAAATCCCGACTGGCTGGACCTGGACATCCAGACCGCCGTGAAGCGCCACGTCATCGCCCCCCTGCGGGAGGGCTGGCATCGCCTGCGGAGCCTGGCCCACCAGAAAAAGCGCCAGGAGTTTCCGGAGTCCGAAAACCGCCTGGCCCAGCTGCTGCTGTTCGCCTGGGGCAGTATGCCCCGGATGGGCGCGGGCCTGCGGGAGCGGTTTGCCCTGCGCCGCAGGCACAGCATCCGCCGCAGCGGCAGCATCCGGGGCCTGCTGGAGCGGCTGCACCTGCACCCGGCCATCTTCCTGGGCACCTGCGTCACGGCGGCGGCAGTGATCGTGCTGCTGTCGGTATACACCATCGGCACCACCGTCCGCTATGACGGCATCAACCTGGGCACCGTGGGCTCCCGCCGGACGGTGGACCAGGCGGTGCAGCAGCTGGAGACCGTCACCCGCCAGACCTTGGAGGACCAGGACTACGCCATCGACACCGCCCTGCTGTCCACCCAGACCCATGTGGTCCCCCGCCGGGACCTGGAGAGCCGGGAGGAGTTCGCCGAGAACCTGACGGACCAGATCGGCGACGTCACCTATGGCTATACCCTGTATGTAGACGGCGAGGCCGTGGCCGCCACCACCTACGCCGGAGCCATTGATCAGCTGCTGGAGCAGATGAAGGCGGGCTATATCACCGAGAACACCGTGGACTGCAGCTTTGTGGAAAACGTGGAGATCAAGGAGGGCTATGTGGACAGCTCCCTGATCTCCAACCTGGGCTATATCGCCGAGAAGCTCAACGCCACCAAGGAGGGAGCCGTGGTATACACCGTGAAGCCCGGCGACGTGTGGTCCGCCATCGCCGAGGACAACGGCATGACCAACCAGCAGCTTCTGACCCTGAACCCCGGCTATGACATCGCCGTGCTCCACGCCGGGGACCAGCTGACCATCTCCAACGCCGTGCCCTATCTGACGGTGGTGGCCGTGGAGCGGCAGAACTACATCCGTGACCTACCCTATACCATCACCTACCGGGACGACGCCAGCATGTACCAGGGCGACACCAAGGTGCTGTCCAAGGGCGTGTACGGCAAGGCGGACGTCACCGCCAACGTGACCATCATCAACGGCGAGGAGACCGCCCGGGAATATGTGGCCTCCGTGACCCTGTCCCAGCCTGTGGCCGAGGTCCAGGCCCGGGGCACCAAGGTCCGGCCCACCTGGTTCCCCACCGGCAGCTTCCGCTGGCCCTGCTACGGCGTTATCACCTCCTACTTCGGCCCCCGCCGGGCCAGCGTGGCCGGCGCCTCCACCTATCATGAGGCCCTGGATATCGCCAACAGCTATGGCACCGCCATTTACGCCGCTGACGGCGGCACCGTGACCCTGTCCGGGTGGTACGGCGGCCTGGGCTACTGCGTGAAGATCGACCACGGCAACGGCTTTGTCACCACCTATGGCCACAACAGCTCCCTGCTGGTGTCTGTGGGCCAGCATGTGTACAAGGGCCAGCAGATCGCCCGCATGGGCTCCACCGGCATCAGCAGCGGCCCCCACTGCCACTTCGCCGTGACCCGCAACGGCACCCTGGTGGACCCGCTGAACTACCTGCCGTAAAAAAATCAAAGCTCCGGGATGAGGTTCTCATCCCGGAGCTTTTGCATGGCAATTATTCCTTGCCCTGGGAGTCCTCCGGCTGGGGGTCCTCCTGGGGCTTTTCTTCCGGTTTGTCCTCCGGTTTGTCCTCCGGCTGGCTGTCGAAGTCTGGCATGGGGATGGGCTCCGACACGATGTTGATGTGCTTGGCGGGGGCCTCGATCACGTCCGGGGTGGAGGGGCGGAACAGCTTCTGATCCTCCTCCCGGGTGGCGCCGTAGTTGTCCACGGTCTCCGGGTCCCGGCCCTCGATGATGGCCATCATCTCCTGACCGGTGATGGTCTCCTTTTTCAGCAGGTACGCCGCGATCTTGTCCAGCAGTTCCCGGTTTTCGCTGAGGATCTGCTTGGCGTCCTGGTGGCACTGACGGATGATGGCGATGGTGGCCCGGTCCGCCGCGGCATAGGTCTCCTGGGCGCAGGTCATGGAGTAGCCGCCGTCCAGATACTGACTCTGGACGGTGCCCAGGGCCATCATGTCGAACTCCTCGCACATACCGAACCGCGCCACCAGGTTCCGGGCCATCTCCGTGGCCCGCTCGATGTCGTTGGCCGCGCCGGAGGTCATGGTGTTGCACACGATCTCCTCCGAGGAGCGGCCGGCAAGCAATGTGCGGATCTCCGCCAGGATGTCCTCCTTGGACATGAGGAACTTCTCCTCCTCCGGCAGGTGCAGGGTGTAGCCCAGGGCCCCCTGGGTATGGGGCACGATGGTGATCTTGCTGACGGGCTGGGCATTCTTCTGCTTGGCCGCCACCAGGGCGTGGCCCACCTCGTGATAGGCGATGATGCGCTTTTCCTCCTGGGTGATGACGGTGCCCTTCTTCTCGGAGCCTGCGATGACCGTTTCAAAGGCGGCCAGCAGGTCGTTCTGGTTCACGGCCTTGCGGCCCTTGCGCACGGCCCGCAGGGCCGCCTCGTTCACCAGGTTGGCCAGGTCCGCGCCCACGCAGCCTGCGGTGGCCTGGGCGATCTTGTCCAGGTTCACGTCCTCCGCCAGGCGGATGTTCCGGGTGTGGACCTGCAGGGTGGCAAGTCTGCCTGCCAGGTTGGGCCGGTCCACGGTGATGCGCCGGTCGAAGCGGCCGGGCCGCAGCAGCGCCTTATCCAGCACCTCCGGCCGGTTGGTGGCCCCCAGCACGATGACGCCCTTGCTGGGGTCGAAGCCGTCCAGCTCCGCCAGCAGCTGGTTCAGGGTCTGCTCCCGCTCGTCGTTGCCGCCGAAGCGGCCGCCGTCCCGGGATTTGCCGATGGTGTCGATCTCGTCGATGAAAATGATGCAGGGAGCCACCTTGGCGGCCTCCTTGAACAGGTCTCGGACACGGGATGCGCCCACGCCCACGAACATCTCCACAAAGTCGGAGCCGGAGATGGAGAAGAACGGCACGTTGGCCTCGCCGGCCACGGCCTTGGCCAGCAGGGTCTTGCCGGTACCCGGGGAGCCCACCAGCAGCGCGCCCTTGGGGAGCTTTGCGCCGATGGCGGTGTATTTGCCGGGGTTGTGGAGGAAGTCGATGATTTCCTCCAGGGACTCCTTGGCCTCGTCCTGACCGGCCACGTCCTTGAAAGTGACGCCGGTCTGCTTTTCCATATACACCTTGGCGTTGGACTTGCCCACGCTGCCGATGCCGCCGATGCCGCCGCCGTTTTTGGACACGATCCGCATCACCAGCACGATCAGCCCCATGGTCAGCAGCATAGGCAGAATGTACATCACCAGGATGTCGCCCAGGACGCTCCAGGAGCTCTTGACGGGGCTGGAATACTCCACGCCGTGCTCATCCAGCAGGGGAAGCAGCCGGGTGTCCGTCAGATAGGTGGTGTACAGGGTGATGGGGCTCTTCTCACTCTGGGTATAGGTCCGGGGCTGCTGATTCTTGTTGGACGACTCCTGGGTATAGGTATAGCCGTCCACCGGGGTGGCATACAGCACGCCGTCCTTCAGCTCAATCTTCTTGATCTGGTCCTCCTGCACCAGGTTCATCATCTGGCTGTAGGTGATCTCGAAGCTCTTGCCGCCGCTGGTCATGGCCAGAATGTAGTTGAACACCAGGGTCAGCACCAACGCCCAGCCGATCAGGGAGAGGACGCTGCGCAGATTCCGGTTGTTCTTCTTGTTTCCGCCGTTGTTTCCGCCGTTTCTGTTGTTTGAGTCCATCTTGGTCTCCTTCCGTCAAAAAAACTGCCCCCAGCCTGGCCGCCTCCGGGCAGAAATCCTTTAGTATTCTTGCAGTATACCATAAAACAAACCCCGTCACAAGCGGAGAATGACGGCTTTTGTGTTAATTTTCTATGAATCTCCGGCAAAGGCATTTCCGACAAGCGGGCAGGCTCCCCGGACGATTTTCGCCCGGGGAGCCCGTTTATCGTATTCAGCCCTCCCGGCCTGCGTGGCGGCAGGAGGTCCGGAAGGTGGACCCCCATGCGTTCTTCATGGTCCAGGAGGGGGTACATACCCTGGGCAACTTCAAGCGGCACCTGAACCCCTGACGGAAAAAACCGTCCCGGTACAGAGCGGGACGGCCCGGAAAACCGGCGGTTTGTCCCGGGACAAAGGCGAGAAAAGGCGGGACGCCCAAGGCTGTGGAAATGCCTTGGGCGTCCCGCTGTTTTTTGAACCTATTCGCCTAAAATTTCGGCAAAAATTCCAATGCTGTCTGCTCCGGCGTCATAGACTTTTCCGCCGGACTGGGTCAGGGGCAGGGTCAGGGTCACGGCGCTGCCGCTGCTGTCCGTGAAGGTCAGCTCCATGGACATGGCGCCGGGAGTGGTGACGGAGGCGTCCGTGGGAACAAATTCCAGGCTCCGGGCGGCGTCGGTCATGGCCCGGACCTGGGCCGGGTCGGTGCAGGTAACGGTTTTTCCGGCGTAGGTAACGGTGACGGCGGTCACCGAATCGCCGGGCAGCGGCACAGCCGCCGGGGCGGCGCAGGCCGAAAGCGTCAGGCACAGCGCCAACAGAAGGGGCAAGAGCTTTTTCATGGTCCGTCTCCTTTCCGATATGCCACAATATTCCGATACTTATACAAAACCATTATACGCTTTTGGACAAATTTGTCAAATAAAAATGGACGTTTTTTTGCGAATCCGAACAGAGAGCATGCCGGTGCCCGTATCCGCAGGGGCGGACGGCACTGTCCACCCGGGAATGGGGTGGCGGAAATGTGTATTTACCCGGAGGACTTATTCTGCCCGGCTGGCGTGGCGGCAGATGGCCTCAAAGGTCTGCTGGCTGATGTCGTGCTCCATCTTGCAGGCGTCGGCCTCGGCGGTCTCCGGGTCCACACCCAGATGGATCAGAAACCGGGTCAGGGTCTTGTGCCGGTCCAGCATACTGGCGGCAATGGCCATCCCCGACTCCGTCAGGGTGATGAGCCCCTCCTTGTCCATGGTGATATAGCCGCTCTCCCGCAGGCGCTTGGTGGCGTAGCTGACGCTGGGCTTGGTCACGCCCAGATACTCCGCAATGTCAATGGAGCGAATGTAGCCATGCTTCTCCTTCATCATCAGCATGGTTTCCAGGTAATCCTCCGAGGCTCTCAAGATCTGCATGGCAAACAGTACCAACCTTCCAGTAAGATTATGTATAGGTTAGCATATTTTAACCAAAATTGCAAGGAGGAAAAATTTTTCGCCAAAAGGGGTTGACAAGAAATGTTAGAGGTGTTAAACTATCCAGCGGTTAAGGGAACTTAACCTTTTTCTTGGCAAAGAGGTTAAGGCAGATTAACCATTCATTTTTCACGATCGGTTAGCGACCCCTAACCGCTATCACAGGGAGGGAAGCAGCTATGATGCCGCTGACATTAGCCAATATGGGCGAAGAAAATCTCATCCACCGGGTGGGCGGCAGCCCCGAGGTGAAAAAGCATCTGGAGGACCTGGGCTTTGTGGCCGGGGGCACCGTCACAGTGGTGGCGGCCCTGGGCGGAAACGTCATCGTCAAGGTCAAGGAGGCCCGCATCGCCATCAGCGAGGAAATGGCCCGGAAGATCATGATCTGAAAAAACAACAAATAAAAGATAAAGGAGAGAACCCACATGAAAACACTGCGCGACGTCAAGATCGGCGAGACGGTCCAGGTGGTGAAGCTCCACGGGGAGGGCCCCGTGAAGCGCCGCATCATGGACATGGGCATCACCCGGGGCACCCAGGTGTTTGTCCGGAAGGTGGCCCCTCTGGGCGACCCCATGGAAGTCACCGTCCGGGGCTATGAGTTGAGCCTGCGGAAGGCCGACACCGAAATGATCGAAGTGGAATAAGTTCCCGGAAAGGAGATACGAGAATCATATGGATAAGCAGATCAAAATTGCCCTGGCGGGCAACCCGAACTGCGGTAAGACCACCCTGTTCAACGCCCTCACCGGCTCCAACCAGTTCGTGGGCAACTGGCCCGGCGTCACCGTGGAGAAGAAGGAGGGCAAGCTGAAGAAGCACGATGACGTGGTCATCATGGACCTGCCCGGCATCTACTCCCTGTCCCCCTACACCCTGGAGGAGGTGGTGGCCCGGAATTACCTGATCGGCGAACGCCCCGACGCCATCCTGAACATCATCGACGGCACCAACCTGGAGCGCAACCTGTATCTGACCACACAGCTGACGGAGCTGGGCATTCCCGTGGTCATCGCCGTGAACATGATGGACGTGGTCCGCAAGAACGGCGACCAGATCAACGTCAAGGAGCTGTCCCGCCAGCTGGGCTGCGAGATCGTGGAGATCTCCGCTCTGAAGGGCGATGGCGTGATGGACGCCGCCGAGGCCGCCGTGAAGGCCGCCAGGGGCCAGACCAAGACCATCCCCATGCACACCTTCTCCGGCCCCGTGGAGCACGCCATTGCCCACATTGAGGAGGCCGCCGTCCACACCCTGCCCGAGGAGCAGCAGCGCTGGTACGCCATCAAGATTTTCGAGCGGGACGACAAGGTACTGCAGAAGCTCAGCATCCCCGCCGACGTGATGCAGCACATTGAGCAGGACATCCAGGCCGCTGAAAAGGAGCTGGACGACGACGCCGAGAGCATCATCACCAACGAGCGCTATGTTTACATCGCCGAGATCATCAAGAGCTGCTACAAGCAGAAGAACAAGGGCCAGCTGTCCACCTCCGACAAGATCGACAAGGTGGTCACCAACCGCTGGCTGGGCCTGCCCATCTTCGCCGTGGTGATGTTCCTGGTTTACTGGATCGCCATGGTGGCCGTGGGCGCTCCCGCCACCGACTGGGCCAACGACGGCGTGTTCGGCGACGGCTGGCACCTGCTGGGCATCGGCAGCAAGGAGTATAACACCGTCAACGACGATTACACCGCCGCCATCCAGGCTGTGGACGCTTTCCTGGGCACGGAGATCGACCCCGAGGCCGAGGACTTTGACGCCCAGGCCCTGCTGGCAGAAATGCGGAGCTTCCAGCCCAGCTCCTCCACCGCCACCGTGGACGTGGAGGACGAGGAGACCCTGGCCATCAACACCATGACCGCCTACTATGACGCCCTGCCCGAGGGTGCGGACAAGCTGGACAACGTGGTGCAGATGACCTTTGTGGACGCCGTGAAGTATCTCACTGAAAACGGATTTGACGCCCCCGACCCCGCCGACTACGGCGTGTGGGTCCCCGGTATCCCCGTGCTGGTCAGCAATGGTCTGGAGTCTGCCGGCGCCGCCGACTGGCTCAGCGGCCTGATCAATGACGGTATCGTGGCCGGTGTGGGCGCGGTGCTGGGCTTCGTGCCCCAGATGCTGGTTCTGTTCCTGATGCTGGCCTTCCTGGAGGCCTGCGGCTACATGGCCCGTATCGCCTTCGTGCTGGACCGCGTGTTCCGCAAGTTCGGCCTGTCCGGCAAGTCCTTCATCCCCATGCTCATCGGCGTGGGCTGCGGCGTGCCCGGTATCATGGCTTCCCGTACCATCGAAAATGAACGCGACCGCCGGATGACCGTTATGACCACCACCTTCATCCCCTGCGGCGCCAAGGTCCCCTTCATCGCCATGATCGCAGGCGCCATCTTCGGCGGCAGCGCATGGGTCTCCACCTCCGCTTACTTCATCGGCATGGCCGCCATCATCGTCTCCGGCATCATGCTGAAGAAGACCAAGATGTTCGCCGGTGATCCCGCTCCCTTCGTGATGGAGCTGCCCGCCTATCACTGGCCCACTCTGGGCAACGTGCTGCGCAGCATGTGGGAGCGCGGCTGGAGCTTCATCAAGAAGGCCGGCACCATCATCCTGCTTTCCACCATCTTCGTGTGGTTCACCACCTACTTCGGCTGGGTGGACGGCACCTTCCGTATGCTGGACGAGAGCGAGATCCAGAGCTCCATCCTGGCTGCCATCGGCGGCGTCATCGCCTGGATCTTCAAGCCCCTGGGCTGGGGCAACTGGCAGGCCGCCGTGGCCTCCATCACCGGCCTTGTGGCCAAGGAGAACATCGTGGGCACCCTGGGCATCCTGTATGGCGGCGGCGACGGCACCGTGTATCAGAACATCGGCGCGGCCTTCACCGGCATCAGCGGCTTCAGCTTCCTGGTGTTCAACCTGCTGTGCGCTCCCTGCTTCGCCGCCATCGGCGCCATCAAGCGGGAGATGAACAACCGCAAGTGGACCTGGTTCGCCATCGGCTATCAGTGCGGCTTTGCCTATCTCGTCGGCCTGATGATCAACCAGTTCGGCGGCCTGTTCACCGGCAGCGTCAATGTCATCGGCCTGATCTTCGCCCTGGCGGCCCTGGCCCTGATGGTCTATATGCTGGTGCGCCCCTATAAGGAGGCCACCAAGCTCAGCGCCACCGTCTGATCTGTTCCATCCCATCTTACGACATTTTCCGAAAAGGAGTGAAATTCCATGCTGCATTGGATCAGCGCCAATCTCTCCACCATTCTCATCACCCTGGTCCTTATTGCCATTGTAGTCCTTATCATCCGCAGTCTGATCCGCCAGAAAAAGCAGGGAAAGTCCTCCTGCGGCGCAGGGTGCGCCCACTGCGCCATGCATGGCCAGTGCCACCGCAGCCAGCCGTGACCTGATCCCCGGGGGAGACGTGGGCAGCTCCGCGTCTCCCCCGCCCCTTCACCCAGGAGGTTAGATATGTCTAATTGCCCACAGGCCATGACCCCGGCCTCCATCCGATATCTGCTGGTGCTGGACGATCTGTGCCGGGAGGGCAGGGGCGTCCGCTCGGTGGAAATCGCCGCCCGGATGAACGTGTCCAAGCCCAGCGCCCACTCCATGCTCCAGAATCTCTGTCAGGCGGGCCTGGTGGAAAAGGAGCGCTATGGCACGGTGTTCCTGACGCCGGAGGGCCGCCGGGCCGCCGCGGAATACGCCGCGTGCTTCGGCCCCCTGTGCCGCCGGATGCAGCAGGCCCTGGGCCTGGAGGAGGACGCCTGTCAGACGGCGGTCTGCGCCATCCTGGCCCAGTCCCAGGACCGGCTGCCCCAGCTCCGGGACCGGCTGACGGCGGCGGAGTAAACTGCTTTTGCATTTTTCCAAGGAGGTAATGATCCATGATCGAAACCATTGTCCAGGTGGACGGCATGATGTGCGGCATGTGCGAAAGCCACATCAACGACGCTATCCGCAGCCATTTCCAGGTGAAGAAGGTCTCCTCCTCCCACACCAAGGGCCAGACCGTGATCCAGTCCCAGGAGCCCCTGGACCGGGAGCAGCTGGTCCGGGTCATCAACGACACCGGCTATCAGGCCGGGGAGGTGGTGTCCCGTCCTCTGGAAAAGCGGGGCCTGTTGGGCCGCCTGAAAAAGTGACCATGGAATCTGCGTGTCTGCATGAACCCTTGCCGCTGCCGGAGCACACCGTCCGCCGGGAGACCCCGGACGGGGGCCAGGCGGCGGTGACGCTTTATCCGGTGTTTCCCGGCATCGACATCCGCTATCACGATGTCCATGCCGCCTCCTGTCCCTTAGAACCCGCCGCCCCGGGGGTGCTGGAGATCAGCCACTGCCGGGAGGGGCGCATGGAGTACCGCTTGGGGAGCCGGTATTTCTATCTGGCCCCGGGGGACTTGTCCGTGGCCCGGCAGGACGTGCTGCCCACCCTGGCCGCCTTTCCCACCGGCCACTACCACGGCATCACCGTTACCGTGGACCCGGGGCTGGCGCCCCGGTGCCTGTCCTGCTTTTTAGAGGACGTGGAGGTGCAGCCCGCCGCCCTGGCGGAAAAATTCTGCGCCGCCGGGGGGTATTTTGCCGCCCGGTCCTCCCGGCGGGTGGAGCACGTGTTTTCGGAGCTGTATCAGGTGCCGGAGGACCTGCGCCGGGGGTATCTGAAGGTGAAGATCCTGGAGCTGCTGCTGTTCCTCAGCGCCTTAGAGGTGCCCGCCCAGCCCCAGGCGGCTGCGCCGGGCCTTTCCCGGGGGCAGGTGTCCCTGGCCAGAAAGACGGCGGACTATCTGCTGGCCAACACCGAGAGCAAGGTGACGGTGCAGGAGCTGTCCCGGCATTTCGGGGCCTCCGCCGCCCAGATCCAGGCCAGCTTCCGGGGTGTCTATGGCCGCAGTCCCGCCGCCTGGCTGCGTCTGCAGAAGATGCACGGCGCGGCGGAGCTGCTGCGGTCCACGGACCGGACGGTGCTGGATATCGCCGGACAGTTCGGCTATGACAACGCCAGCAAATTCGCCCGGGCCTTCCGGGACGTCATTGGCGTGTCCCCCAACGAATACCGCGGCGGCGTGGACCAGGATTCCTGCGCGCCATAAATCAAAACCTCCGGCATTGCCGGAGGTTTTGATTTTATCGGCACAGATAGGAGAACCAGCCCTCGCTGCTGCGGGTCTCGGCAATGGTCCAGCCGTTATCCCGCAGGCACTGGGCCACCTCCTCCGCCCGGTCGTCGATGATGCCGGAGCACAGGAAGATGCCCCCCTCCTTCACCAGGGGCCGCACCGTGGAGGCCAGGGCCTTGATAACGTCGGCCACGATGTTGGCCACCACCACGTCATAGGGGCCGCCCAACTCCTGCCGCAGGGCCTGATCCGTTACCACATCGCCCCAGCGGACGGTGTAGCGGTCCCGGCCCACGCCGTTGAGGGCGGCGTTTTCATAGGCCACGTCCATGCACTTTTCGTCAATGTCGCAGGCCACGGCCCGGTCCGCCCCCAGCAGCAGGGCGGCAATGGACAGAATGCCGCTGCCGCAGCCCAGGTCCAGCACCGTCTGGCCGCCGGTGATATGCTTTTCCAGGGCCGTCAGGCACAGGCGGGTGGTGGCGTGGCTGCCGGTGCCGAAGGTGAGGCCCGGATTCAGCCGCAGGGCCACCCGGTCCTCCGGCACGCCGGTGCTCTCCCACTCCGGGATGACGATCAGCCGGTCGCCGATCTCCATGGGCTTGTAAAACTGCTTCCAGTTGTTCTCCCAGTCGGCGTCCTCCATGTTCTCCATGGTCAGCAGCAGCCGGCCGTATTCGGGGTGCTCCTGCTTCACCCGGGACAGGGCCATGCGGACCTGAGCCAGGGTGTTGTACCCGTCGGGACTGTCCTCCAGATAGAAGGTGATGCGGCACAGGCCCTTTTTCTCCTGCATCAGCTGGTCGTCCACATAGTCCCAATAGGCGTGGTTGTGCTCCAGAAAGTCCTGGAAATCCCCCTCGTCGTCAATGACCAGGCCGGTGATGCCCAGGTCCTCCAGCAGTGCGCTGACGGGCTCCAGCCCGGCGGGGGCGGCGTCGATCTTCAGCTCCAGCCACTTCATGCTCAGCGCTCCGTTCCCACAAAGAACAGGCCCATGGTGTTGGGGCCGGTATGGCTGCCGATGACAGGGCCGATGTAGTTGATATACACCTCTTTGACGCCGTAGCGCTGCTTGAGCTGGGCGGCCACGGTCTCCGCCTCCGCCTGGCAGTCCGCCTGGCAGATGAACATCACCTGATCCTGCAGGTTGATGCCCAGACGGCCCACGGTGTCGATGAGGGTGTTCAGGCTGCTCTTGCGGCCCCGGGCCTTGCCCACCACCGTCAGCTTGCCCTCGTCGGAGGTGTGCATGATGGGCTTGATGGACAGCATGGTGCCCACCAGTGCCGTGGCGGCGGACACGCGACCGCCCTTTTTCAGATAGTTCAGGTCGTCCACCGTGAACCAGTGGCAGACGTGGAGCTTGTTTTCCTCCACCCAGTCCCCCAGCTGGTCCAGGGTCAGGTTCTCCTCCAGCTTCTTGTGGGCGGTCAGGTACATCAGCAGGCCCTGGCCCAGGGAGGCGCTGAGGGAGTCGATGACCCGGATGCGGCCCTCGGGGTGCTTGGCCAGAACGGTCTCCGCCGCGATGCAGGCGGACTGGTAGGTGGTGGACAGGGCCGAGGAGAAGCTGATGCACAGGATATCCTTCCCCTGCTCCAGAATGGCGGACATGGCGTCCTCAAACTGGCCCACGTTGACGGCGGAGGTGGTGGCCATTTTGCCCGCCCGGATCCGCCGGTAAAACTCCTCGTTGCTGATGGCCGCGCCATCCAGGGTGTTGGGATAGTCCTGCCCGTCCATGTGCATGGTCAGGGGCAGCACCTCCAGCTGCAGGTCCTTTGCCATCTGGTCCGGCAGGTCGCAGCAGCTGTCGGTCATGAGAACATATTCGCGCATGGGAAAAACCTCCTTGGAAGGTATAGTTTTCGCGTTTTCTCGACATCTAATATACCATATTAGAACTCGCAAGGAAAGATGATTTTTAAAGTTTACAATTTGTTCATAATTTGGACACGGAGCACCGTTTCCAAAAAAAATTGGAAATCTTCCGTCATCGGAAAGGAAGATAGTTACGAAAGAAACCCATCAGGGGTGTCTTTCGTTTGCAATCATAGGTTTTCAGAACTTGAAAAGTTCTGAAAACCGCACCCAGCTTGTCAAAAAGACCTTTTGACAAGCTGGGTGCAAAAAACGCAGGACCCGGCAGCCCTGCGGTGTTTTTTGCGGTCCGCCGCCCGGCAGCGGCGGACCATTTGTAAGAGAGAAAAACTTGGAGGGTATATGCGGAATGGAAAAGGATGGAAAATCGAATTTGCGTTACAGCAGCTTGCACAGCAGGTCCAGCTCCACGAAAGCCAGAACCGGCATCAGAAACGCCAGCACCACCGTCAGGCCATAGAAGTGGCCGGTGGCCGTGCTCACCAGCGTGAGTGCCATCAATACAGCAGCAACAACGGCTGCAACTACCATACCGGTGTGATTCGTCTGAGTCATTTGAGAACACTCCTTTCTGCTGTGATCCCGCGCCGCGTCCGGTGCGGTTCCCCTTCGGGCGAGTGATAAGATAACACGAAAAAAGGGATTTGTAAAATCGGTTCTTTTCCCTTATAATATAGGTCGCAATCTATAATTCCGGGAGGGCTCCGACATGACGGATATGGAGATCGAAACCTTTCTGACGGTGCTGCGCAGCGGGTCCATGACCGCCGCCGCCCAGGCGCTTTATATCACCCAGCCCACCCTTTCCGCCCGGCTCCAGACCCTGGAGGACGAGGTGGGGACGCCGCTGTTTGTCCGGGGCAAGGGCCTGCGGCGGCTGGAGCTGACGGAGGCGGGAACCCGGTTTCTGCCCCTGGCCCAGCGGTGGCAGCGGCTGATGGCCGAGATGCACGGCATTGCCGCCGCCGAGGCCCGGACCCACTTCCGCATCGGCGCCGCCTACACCGCCAACCAATATGTGCTGCCGCCGGTATACAAGCGGTTTCTGGAGCGGGACCTGCCGGTGGCTCTGCGGGTGGAGACCCTGTCCAGCCAGCAGGCCCAGGAGGCTGTCACCCGCCGGGAGCTGGATATGGCCATCGTGGAGGACGACGTGGGCTTCAACCCGGAGCTTCAGGTGACGCCCCTGTTCCGGGAGTCCTTCTACATGATCTGCTCCGAGGGCAGCGACTATCCGGAGCTGGTGGACCCCCGGGACCTGGACATGTCTCAGGAGATCAACGTGTCCCAGCGGCGGGAGGTGCAGGTGTGGAACGACTATTGGTTCGGCCCCGCCGCCCGGCCTCTGCTGAACACGGACACCGTGCAGCTGGCAGAGGCATGGCCCCCTACCCGCCGGGTGTGGGCGGCGGCCCCCTCCATTGCCGCCGAGCACATGCGCCGGGCAGGCCGGGCCAAGATCTGCCGCTTTACCGCGCCGCCTCCGGACCGCATCAGCTATCTCATCGCCCCCCGGGCGGTGCAGCTGCCGGAGGAGGCCGCCCTGTTTCTGGAGGATCTGCGGTGGGAGCTGCAGCAGCACCCGGACGTGGTCATCTATTTTTGACGCGGCGGGGAAATTCCGAAAAAACGGTAGTCAGGGAAGAAAATCCGTGGTATAATTCCTACATTATCTATTGGAATCGAGGTCCCCGCGTATGAACCGGCAGTTCCCCCGTCTGGAGATCAGCCGCAGCCGTCTGCGGCACAATATGGAGGAGGTCATCTCCCGCTGCACCGCCCGGGGCATCCAGGTGTGCGGCGTCATCAAGGGGTGCAGCGGCCTGCCGGAGGTGGGCCGTATGTTCCGGGACTGCGGGGCCACCCAGCTGGCCAGCAGCCGCCTGGAGCAGATCATCCGCTGCCGCCGGGCCGGGGTGCCGGGGCCGTATATGCTGCTGCGGATCCCCATGCTGTGCGAGCTGGAGGACGTGGCCCGGTGGTGCGACTATTCCCTGGAAAGCGAGCGGGCCACGCTGGACGCCCTGGAGGAGGCCTGCGCCCGGCAGGGCGTGATCCACAAGGCCGTGGTCATGGCGGACCTGGGGGACCTGCGGGAGGGCTTCTGGGACCAGGACGAGATGGTGCGGGTGTGCGTCCATGTGGAGCGGGACCTGCCCCATGTGGAGCTGGCCGGTGTGGGCGTGAACCTGGGGTGCTACGGCTCCATCCAGCCCACGCCGGAGAATCTGGGCCAGCTGGTACATATCGCCCGGCGGGTGGAGGACACCATCGGCCGGAAGCTGGAGATCGTGTCCGGCGGAGCCACCAGCTCCTTCACCCTGGTCCACTGGGGCACCATGCCGGAAGGCATCAACCACCTGCGCATCGGCGAGGGCATCCTGGTATCCAAGGATTTACAGGTGGACTGGGGCATTCACGACATGGACTATCTGCGGATGGACTGCATGACCCTGCGGGCCCAGATTGTGGAGGTGAAGGACAAGCCCACCCACCCGGTGGGGCCCATTATGGTGGACTGCTTCTGCAACCGGCCCACCTATGAGGACCGGGGCATCCGCCGCCGGGCCATTGCAGGCATCGGCCGGGCCGACGTGGGGGATATCATGATGCTGCATCCCCGGACGCCGGGCATGACGGTGGTAGGCGGCTCGTCGGACCACTGCATCCTGGACGTGGAGGACTGCGACCCCTGCCCGCAGGTGGGAGATATCGTGGATTTCGATGTGATCTACCTGACCATGCTGTATGCCAGCGCCCGGGAGGACGTGGCCGTGAAATTTGTGGACTAATTATTATAATAGGAGGATAGATTTTTGGATAACGAAGGATTGATGATTTTCATTTTCCAGGCCATCATTGCGCTGTTTGCGTTTTTCGTGGTGGCCCCCTGCGTGCTCAATGCCGTCAGCCTGTTCACGGTGCAGAAGCGCTTCGCCAAGACCATGATCGACCTGGGCGTGGTGCAGGCGGACGTGGTGCACAAGCTCCACCCCAAAAAGGAGATTGCCGGGGTCATCATCTCCCTGGTGGTGGTGGCGGCCTTTGGCTACGGCGTGTGGCGGCAGGCCCCCATCAGCTATCTGTCCGGCGGTCTGCCCCTGGTGGTGGGCTTCCTGAAATACCGCCAGATCGTCCAGTTCAACAGCCTGACGGTGAAGCGGTTCCAGAACACCTATCAGGGCCAGATGGACGTGAAGAAGTACAACGACTATGTGAACAAGACCTTCTGAGTGCCAAAAGAGGACGGGGCAGCGCCCCGTCCTCTTTTCCTCGAAAAACCCCCGGTTTGTTCACAAAATCCTGTTGATTTTCGTGGGACGGCGTGGTATCATATCCCAAAATTCCGGGGATTCGGACCCGGCTGACGCAGGAGGACGGCATATGAAAGAAGTAAAGCCCCCGAAAAAACCGTTGATCTATTATTACGGCGTGGCCTTAGTGGTGCTGCTGCTGATCAACTTCCTGCTGGTGCCCCTGGTGGCCCGGCACGCGGTGCAGGAGGTGGACTACGGCACCTTCATGACCATGACCGAAAACAAGGAGATCGGCCAGGTGGAGGTGGAGGACAACCAGATCATCTTCACCAACAAGGACGGCAGCAAGGTCTATAAAACCGGGCCCATGAACGACCCGGACCTGACCCAGCGGCTGTATGACGCCGGAGCGGAGTTTACCCGGGACATTGTGGAGGAGACATCGCCTCTGCTGAGCTTTGTGCTGACGTGGATCCTGCCCATCATCATCTTCATCGCCATCGGCCAGCTGATGACCAAGAAGCTGACGGACCGGGCCGGAGGCCCCGGCTCCATGATGTTCGGCGCGGGAAAATCCAACGCCAAGATCTATGTGCAGTCCACCCAGGGCATCCACTTCTCCGACGTGGCCGGTGAGGATGAGGCCAAGGAGAACCTGCAGGAGATCGTCAACTATCTCCATGACCCCAGTAAGTATCAGGAGATCGGCGCCTCCATGCCCAAGGGCATCCTGCTGGTGGGCCCTCCGGGAACCGGCAAGACCATGCTGGCCAAGGCCGTGGCAGGCGAGTCCCAGGTGCCCTTCTTCTCCATCTCCGGCTCGGAATTTGTGGAGATGTTCGTGGGCATGGGCGCGTCCAAGGTCCGGGACCTGTTCAGCCAGGCCAAGGAGAAGGCCCCCTGCATCGTGTTCATCGACGAGATCGACGCCATCGGCCAGAAGCGCAGCGGCGGCCAGTACGGCGGCAACGATGAGCGGGAGCAGACTCTGAACCAGCTGCTGACGGAGATGGACGGCTTCGACGACAACTCCGGCGTGATCATCCTGGCGGCCACCAACCGGCCGGAGTCCCTGGACCCGGCCCTGACCCGTCCCGGCCGGTTTGACCGCCGGGTGCCGGTGGAGCTGCCGGACCTGAAGGGCCGGGAGGAGATTCTGAAGGTCCACGCCCGGAAGATCAAGCTGGCGGAGAACGTGGACTTTTCCACCGTGGCCCGGATGGCCTCCGGCGCATCCGGCGCGGAGCTGGCCAACATCGTCAACGAGGCCGCCCTGCGGGCGGTGCGGGACGGCCGGAAGCTGGTGACCCAGGCGGACCTGGAGGAGAGCATCGAGACCGTTATCGCCGGGTATCAGAAGAAGAATGCCATTCTCACCGACCGGGAGAAGTGGATCGTGTCCTATCACGAGATCGGCCACGCCCTGGTGGCGGCCCGCCAGACCCATTCCGCCCCGGTGCAGAAGATCACCATCATTCCCCGGACCTCCGGCGCCCTGGGCTACACCATGCAGGTGGAGGAGGGCAACCACTATCTGATGAGCCGGGAGGAGATCGAAAACAAGATCGCCACCTTCACCGGCGGCCGGGCCGCCGAGGAAGTGGTGTTCGGCTCCGTCACCACCGGCGCTTCCAACGACATTGAACAGGCCACCAAGCTGGCCCGGGCCATGCTGACCCGGTACGGCATGAGCGACGAGTTCGGCATGGTGGCCCTGGAGACCGTCACCAACCAGTATCTGGGCGGCGACGCCTCCCTGGCCTGCTCGCCGGAGACCCAGACCAAGATCGACCGGCTGGTGGTGGAGCTGGTGGAGCAGCAGCACCAGAAGGCATTGCAGATCCTGCGGGACGACCGGCAGAAGCTGGATGAGCTGGCCAGGTTCCTGCACGAAAAGGAGACCATCACCGGCCAGGAGTTCATGAGCATCCTCAACGCGTGAACCTGAAAAAGAGAACGCCCTGCCGGGGGCGTTCTTTTTTTGCCCCCGGGCGCATACGGTGAAGAAAAAACGGGGAGGGGTTTGCCATGAAAAAGCTGCTGGGGGCACTGCCGGTGCTGGTGCTGCTGCTGACGCTGTGTCCGGCCTGGGGGGTGGAGCTGCCGGTGCAGGCGGAGGCGGCGCTGCTGATGGAGAAGGAGACGGGACAGGTGCTCTACGCCAAAAACGAGCACCAGGCCCTGGAACCGGCCAGCGTCACCAAGGTCATGACCCTGCTGCTGGTGATGGAGGCCATCGACCGGGGGACCCTGGCCTATGACGACGTGGTCACCGTCAGCGACTATGCCGCCTCCATGGGCGGCAGCCAGATCTTTCTGTCCCCCGGGGAGCAGATCACCGTGGAGGACCTGCTGAAGGGGGTGTGCGTGTCCAGCGGCAACGACGCCGCCGTGGCCCTGGCGGAAAAAACGGCGGGGGTCACGGAGCTGTTTGTGGAGCAGATGAACAACCGGGCCCGGGAGCTGGGGATGCAGGACACCCATTTCGTCAACTGCACGGGCCTGCCGGCGGAGGGCCACGTCACCAGCGCCTGGGACATCGCGGTGATGTCCCGGGAGCTGATCCGCCGTCACCCGGACATCCGGCGCTTCACCACCATCTGGATGGACACCCTTCGGGACGGACAGTTCCAGCTGTCCAACACCAACAAGCTCATCCGCTTTTATGAGGGGGCCACGGGGCTGAAAACCGGGTCCACGGACTCCGCCAGATACTGCATTTCCGCCACGGCGGAGCGGGAGGGCATGGAGCTGATCGCCGTGGTGCTGAAATCCCCCACCGGCCAGCAGCGGTTCGAGGACGCCAAGACTTTGCTCAACTATGGGTTCTCCACCTATGGCCTGATCCATGCCGCCCCGGAGGAGCCGCTGCCGCCGGTGCCGGTGCAGCTGGGGGCCCAGGGAACGGTGCAGCCCCGGGTGGACCCGGCGGAGGGCCTGCTGCTGGCGGAAAAATCCCGGCTTCAGGGGCTGGAGCAGACCGTGACCCTGCCGGAGTCGGCGGCGGCCCCGGTGCGTCAGGGGGACATTCTGGGGACCCTGACCGTCACCCAGAACGGCGAAACGCTGCTGGAGGTACCCATCCGGGCGGCGGAAACCGTGGAAAAGCTCACCTTCGGGGAGATGTTCCTGCGCCTGGCCCGGACCATGTGCTTCTGCGGGTGATCCTTGGCGGAAACTGAACAGGAATGCTATTGCGGCACAGAGGAAACAACGATACAATAAAATATAAACTCAGGATAAACTCAGGAGGGTAATCATAATGCAAAATATTCTTCGATATCTGACCCCGGAGATCCTGGCCTGGGAGAGCGGCAATATCCAGGAGGTCCGGCCCCTGGGCAGCGTTCTGTGCCTGCCGGACGGGCGGGAGTGGTACGCCTTCGGCTTTACCCGGGATGCGTATTACGGCAGTCTCAGCCTGCTGATGGCGTCCTCCCGGAGGGAGTGCGGAGAATGGGCGCGGGCCAACAGTCCGGCGGCTATCCGCTTCGGCGCGCAGCGGTATCTTATTGATACGACCGCCTATAGGATGTTCAGCGGCAACGACGATCAGCTGTTCCGGCTGCCGCTGCTGCTGCGGGACCGTCCGCCCATGCCGGACTGGCTGAGAAGCACGCCGCTGCCCCGGCTCCTGATGGTGGACGCCCGGGTGGACCGGGCCCCGGAGCACATCCCCGGCGGTCCGGCGGAGCTGCTGCTGCGGGATGGGCGCGGCTGGGACCTGACCGCGCCCCGGGCAGAGCTGCGGACCATGTGATCGGATAGGATTTTCACCGTTTCGACGGGAATCCCCTTGTATTTTCCGGGAAAACGCGGTAAGATACGGTGTGATGAAAAATCCGATTTACACAGGAGGTAATCCCTATGATCCAGGTGGACCTGACCCATATGCGGCGATTTATCGCCCTGCCCTATGAGGCGGCGCTGGCGCCCCGCCTGCGCATCGCCCACAACCACTTGCAGAAGAACGATGGGGCCGGAGGCGACTTCACCGGCTGGGTGCGCCTGCCCCAGGAGTATGACCGGCAGGAGTTCGACCGCATCCAGGCGGCGGCCCGGCGCATTCAGAGCGATTCCCGGGCCCTGGTGGTCATCGGCATCGGCGGCTCCTATCTGGGGGCAAGGGGCGTCATCGAGTGCCTGTGCTCCCCCAACTATAACCTCAGGCGCAAGGACACTCCCAACATCTATTTTGTGGGCAACGGCCTGTCCGACCGGCAGCTGCGGGAGACCATGGAGCTGCTGGAGGGGGTGGACTTCTCCGTGAACGTCATCTCCAAGTCCGGCACCACCACGGAGCCTGCCGTGGCCTTCCGGTTCTTCCGGGAGCTGCTGGAGAAGAAATACGGTCCCGACGGCGCGGCCCGGCGCATTTACGCCACCACCGACCGGCAGAAGGGAGCCCTGAAGTCCCTGGCCGATCAGGCCGGGTATGAGACCTTCGTGGTGCCTGACGACATCGGCGGGCGCTACAGCGTCCTCACCGCCGTGGGCCTGCTGCCCATCGCTGTGGCGGGCATCGACATCCGGGCCCTGATGCAGGGAGCCGCCCGGATGCAGGAGGTCTGCACCGCCGGAGATATGGAGCAGAATCCCGCCTGGCAGTATGCCGGGGCCCGGTACCAGCTCTACCGCGCCGGGAAGAAGATCGAGATCCTGGCCTCCTATGAGCCGTCCTTCCGGTTCATGTCCGAGTGGTGGAAGCAGCTGTACGGCGAGTCCGAGGGCAAGGAGAACAAGGGCCTGTTCCCGGCCAGCGTGGAGTTCACGGCGGACCTGCACTCCATGGGCCAGTATATCCAGCAGGGGGAGCGCCATCTGCTGGAGACAGTGGTGCGCTTCGATCCGGAGGAGCAGGAGAGCACGGTGCCCTTTGACGCCGCCGACGGCGACGGGCTGAACTTCCTGGCGGGCAGGACCATGGACTTTATCCGCACCCAGGCCATGGACGGCACCCTACTGGCCCACGAGGAGGGCGGCGTGCCCAACATCATCCTGCGCTGCGGGGCCCTGAACGCGGACACCCTGGGCCAGCTGATCTATTTCTTTGAATATGCCTGCGGCCTGTCGGGCTATCTGCTGGACGTGAACCCCTTCGACCAGCCGGGGGTGGAGGCGTATAAGAAGAACATGTTCGCCCTGCTGGGCAAGCCCGGCTATGAGGACATGGGCCAGGCCCTGCGGGAAAAGCTGGGCCGGTAAAAAACCGTATATTTTCCCATTGCCATTTCCGTCAAGTTATGGTATGGTATACATATATGCAAAAGGAGTGATCTCTTATGGTTAGATTGATTATGGGCGACAACGGCGCAGGCAAGACCAAGCAGCTCATCGAGCTGGTTCATGCCTCCGTGGCCGAGGAGGGCGGCTGTGTCGTCTGCATCGAGCCCGGCGCGGACATGACCTACGACATCAAGTCCTCTGTGCGCCTGGTCAACGCCGGTGAATACCACTTGGATTCTTTTGAGTGCCTGCGGGGCTTCATCAGCGGTCTGTATGCGGGCAATTACGATATTTCCCACGTCTATGTGGACAACCTGTGTAAGATCGTACATAGCGAGGACTTCGCCGCCGTGGAAAAGTTCCTGCACTGGCTGGACAAGTTCAGCGACGCCAACACCGTGAAGTTCACCGTGACCCTCACCGCCGACGCTTCCGTGGCCACCGAGGGCATGCGCAAGTATCTGTAACCGAATCAAGTAAAAAAATCCGCAGGGCTGTGCCTTGCGGATTTTTTATGGAGCGCAGAGAATCAAAGGTTCTATGCAATAGCCCCGGGACGCGATAGCGTCCCGGGGCTATTGCTATTGTCTGACTTTTTGGGGTCAGCTCAGGTGCTTTTTCTTGCCCAGCAGCAGGGCAGCGGCAGCCAGCAGGGATACGGAGGCCGCAGCCAGCCACAGAGCGGTGTGAGCCTCGTCGCCGGTCTTGACGCCGGGATTCTCGGGCTCAGCGGGCTTGTAGTTGGGGTCGGTCTCGCCGCACACGGTGCACTTACCATCCTCATAGTGATGACCGGTGGCGGGGATGACCTCGCCCTTCTTCACGGTTTCGCCGCAGACGGTGCAGACTTCATCGCCGGTGTAGCCGTCCTCGGTGCAGGTGGCGGGCTTCGCACCCACCAGCTGGGTCTTGTGGCCGGTGGCGGGGATAACCTCGCCCTTCTTCACGACCTCCTGGCAAATGGTGCAGACCTCGTCGCCGGTGTAACCGTCTTCCGTGCAGGTGGCGGGCTTCGCACCCACCAGCTGGGTCTTGTGGCCCAGAGCGGGAATAACCTCGCCCTTCTTCACGGTCTCGCCGCAGACGGTGCAGACTTCGTCGCCGGTGTAGCCATCTTCCGTGCAGGTGGCGGCCTTGGCGCCTACCAGCTGGGTCTTGTGACCCAGGGAGGGCAGGGTCTCGGTGCAGGTGTCGGTATAGTTCTTGCCTTCCAGGGTCACGGTGGCGGTATAGGTCCGGACGCCCTCGGTGGAGCAGCCGGGCTGGGTGGTGACCTCGCTGGTGATGCTGGCGGGCAGGACCTTCACATGGCCGGCATCCCGGGCGCAGGCGAAGGAGGCCTCGGCGGCGCCGCAGCCGGTCCAGGTCCACACAGGCTCGCCCCAGGCGTGGCCCAGGGAGGGCAGGGTCTCGGTGCGGGTGTCGGTATAGTTCTTGCCGTCCAGGGTCACGGTGGCGGTATAGGTCCGGACGCCGGTGCTCTCGCAGGAAGCGGGGGTGGTGATCTCGCTGGTAACAGCGGCGGTGACCTCCTCCACATGGCTGGCGTCACGGCTGCAGGTGAAGGTAGCCTTGGCGGACTCGTAGCCGGTCCAGGTCCAGGCGGGCTCGCCATAGTCGTGGCCCAGAGTGCTGATGGTCAGGGCCTCCAGGGTGGTCTCGTTCTTGCCTTCGGCGTCACTGAACAGCTTGCCGCAGACGGAGCACACCCAGTGGGCCTTGACGCCGGTCTCCTCGCAGGTGGCGGGGACCTCAGGTACCGCGGTGAGAGTATGGCCGTCGGCGCAGGGATCGGTGGCGCCGTAGGTCATGGTCACGTTGTCGATGGCGAACATGGCGTCGGTATCGTCATAGCCCCGGTTGGCCTTCTTATAGAAGTGGAAGGCGAACTGGGCATTGTCCGTGCAGAAGGCGGCGGGAACGGCAACGTTGGCCGTGCCCATGAACCAATAACCGCTTACCGGCTCCAGATCGGCTGCGGTCCAGATGGTGGTCCAGGTCTGGCCGCCGTCGGTGGTGGCCTCCACGGTCACGGAGCAGTAGTTGCCGATGACGGACTTGAACAGCAGGTAATCGAAGCTCAGCGTAGGCGTCTTGCCGGTGAGGTTCACCACCGGGGAGATGAGATACTCATCCTGCAGCTTATCGCTGCCGCCTGCCATAGGCAGCAGAGGCCTGCGGATGCCGCCCACGCTCCAGCCGCCGCCCCAGGGATCTTCATAGTAATCCATGTCGATGCGGGCCTGCTTGGTGGAATTGAGCTTGGTATTGGTGCCCTTGTACCAGGTATAGGGGTTGTCGGTACGGGTGCCCTTCACGGTCCAGCCGTGGCCGGGGAAGGTCTCGGACTCGAAGTCGTTGTCGAACTGCACGTCGGAGGCCGTCTTGGTGAACAGGGCGGCGATGGTGTGGTTGGCGGTGACATTCTCAAAGGTGTAGCTGTCCACCGCGCCCACGCTCTGGCCATCCACCAGCACGTCGGCAATGGCGTAGCCCTCCTGGGCGGCGATGGCGAAGGTCTGGGACGCGCCCTCCTTCACGGACACCTCACCGGAGGGGGTGATGGAGCCGCCCTCACCGGCGGTGGCGGTGAGGGTGTACTTCTGGGCCACAGGGCCGTCCTCCACCGCCATCAGCTTCACGTTGTCGATGGCCAGCTGGCCGGTAGTGTCCTCATTGGGATGGACATAGCGGAAGGCAAACTGGACGCCGTCCACATTGTACTCGGCGGGCACGGGAACCTCTGCGCTGCCGGAAATGATGTAGTTGCTGGCCTGCTGGCCGGTATAGCTGTCTTGGAAGTTCCAGATAGCGTTCCACGTCTTTCCGCCGTCGGTAGAAGCTTCCACCGTAGCGGTGAAGGTCTTGTTCTTGATGCCGTACTCGCCGTAGGCGAAGTCGAAGGTCAGCACGCCGTCACGGGTACCGGACAGGTCCACCACCGGGGAGATCAGGTACTCATCCTGTGCACCCTTCCAGTCGTTGCTGATGTAAGCGTGCTTGGAATCATTGCCCTCGTTCTTCCAGTTGTAATAGGTATACTGCTTCCATGTGCTGCTGGTATCCTGCACCTTCACGGTCCAGCCGTGGAAGGGGAAGCTGTCGCCGGCCACGTCCTCGAAGTCGTTCTGGAACATCACCACGGGGACGTCGGGAATCTTCTCGAAGGCGGCGGACACGGCATAGCTCTGGTCCATGACCAGGGTGTAGGCGCCGTCCGTCACGTCCACGGTGCGGCCGTTGACCTTCACGGAGGCCAGCTGATAGCCCTGGTCCGGGGTGAAGGTAACGTCCACGGTCTGGCCGGAGACATAGGTGGTCTGACCGGCGGGGGCCACGGTACCGCCCTCATTGGCGGTGGTGGTCAGGGTGACGGTGTCGCCGGACTGCTGGGTCTTCTGGAAGGTGGCGGAGATGGTGTGGTCCACGCCCACCCGCTGGAAGGTGTAGTAGCTGATGGGGCCGAGGTCGGCGCCGTCCACGTTGACGTTGACGATCTCATAGCCCTGGGCGGGGGCGATGTCGAAGGTCTTGCTGGTACCCTTCTTCACCAGGGTCTGACCGGCGGGGGTGATGGTGCCGCCCTCACCGGCGGCGGCGGTGACGGACACATAGTTGTCCCGCTCCTCGGCGTACAGCTGGACGTTGTCCATAGACAGGGTGGAGCCGCCCTTACCGGTGTAGACAAAGGCGAAGCGCAGGTCCTTGCTGCTTTGCAGGCTCTCGGGGATGGTCACCTTGGCCTGGGTCTTGGTCCAGGCGGTGAACAGGCCGGAATCCCGCTGCAGGTTCCAGATCTCCTGCCAGTTCTCGCCGCCGTCGCCGGAGGCCATGACCTGCAGGTTGCAGTGCTTATACTCCACGGTGTACCAATAGGTGGTGTAGAAATCGAAGACCATGTGGACCTCGGTATCCACGCCGCTGATATCGGTGGTGCGGGAGATCAGCCACTCGTCCTGCTGGTTGTCGTCGTCATGATCCACGGCGGCCATGTAGTCCTGGTCGCGGTACCAGGTGTTCAGAGAGCCGCCCTTGCTCTGGACGCTCCAGTCGTCGGGGAGCCACTTCTCGTTGAAGTTCTCGGTCCAGAGGATGTTGGTGGGGGTGATGGTGCCGTGATCGTCGGGGTTGCCGGGAGCGCGGACGGTGTACATCTTGGAGTTGCCGGCGTAGTCGTGGACGATCATGCCGAAGGTCTCGCCGAAGCCGGTGATGTCATACTCCTTGATGTGGCTGGTGACGCCGGGCTTGTCCTCGCCGAAGCCCTGCATACCGTAGAGCATCTCGCTGTTCTTGATGTTGTAGAACACCACGGCCGCCACATACTGGTTATCGGACACGTCCAGGCTCAGATAGTACCGGCCCTCGGACTCGGTGACCTTCAGATTGTCGGCATGAGGCTCCTCGGTGTCGATGGTGATGGGGAAGGACCAGGAGTGCTTCTGGTTGGTCCCCACGCCGTCGCCATAGGGCAGGGTGGCCTCGATGGTCACGGTGGCCTTGGTGTTGTTGGGCAGCTTGGCGTTGTGGGAATCGGTGCCGTACCAGGGCTCGATGCCGTCATATTCGGCGTCCACACCGGCGGGCACAATGCGGTAATAGTCGTAGCTGTAGATGGACTTGCCCACATACTCGCAGTCCTTGCTGTAGTACACCTGGCCGTTGGCGCCGGTGATGGTATACTTCAGGCTCTTGGTGTTGCGCAGCAGGCCGGTGTAGATACCGGTGAGGCTGTCCATGAAGTCATCGTTGTTGGGGGAAATGGCGTTGCGGTCCGCCAGATACGGCACGGTGGTGTAGTTGTTGTCGCCCAGATAGGTATCCACCGTGTTCTCGCTGGAGGAGGAGAAGGCGGTGTTCATGTACGCCTGGGCCTGGCTGGCAGAGCCGTCCAGCGTCTCCCAGTAATCGGTGGAATCCATGATGGGGGCCTTGGTCCAGTCGCCGTAGAAGGCCAGGAACGGAAGGCCCAGGTCAATGGGGTCGGTCAGGGCGCTGCCGTCGGCGGCCACCTGGGTCAGGGTCACGAAGCCCTCCACATAGCTGCCGTTGGGGAACTGGGCCAGCATCTTCCGGCCCTCGTCGGTAACGGTGACGGTGACGGTGACGTCGGCGGTCTTGCCGGGAGCCACGGACACCCGGTTATTCTCGCAGTTGGTGGTGAAGGTGTGGGGCAGCAGCCGGGAGCTTCCGCTGATGGTGGAGAACTCCTGCCCGCTGCCGTTGACATAGGCCTCGGTGGTATCGGTCAGCACCAGGGGGGTCACGTCGTAATACAGGGTGTCGCTGCCGGTGTTGTGGACGGTGAAGTTCATGGTGTACACGCCCTTCATGGCGGGATCGTCCTTCAGCTCCAGCTTGGGACGCTCCATGCCCTCCACGGACAGATAACCCCGGGTATTCACGGCGTCGTTGATGCTCATCAGGCCAGCGCCTTGCTTCCGGGGGGAATAGGGCACGCCGTTGTCGTCATAGATCACATGGGCGGTGCTCATGAGCAGGGTGTCGGTCATGTGCTTGCGCTGGGCGCCGGTCATGCTGTTGTCCCGGGCCTTCAGGGCCTGCTGGACGATGGCCATGCCGCCGGCCGCGTGGGGGGAGGCCATGGAGGTGCCGTCCATGCTCTCATAGCCGCCGGGCACGGCGGCATAGATGCCCGCGCCGGGGGCGGTGAGCTCCGGCTTCAGGGTCAGCTCGGTGGTGGCGCCCCAGCTGGAGAAATCGGCCATGCCGTAGGTGGGAGACTCCACCAGGGCGTCGGCGGAGGCCACAGACAGGGTCTTGGTCTCCTGCTGCTTCATGTATTCACCGGCGGCCTGGGAGATAAACGCGCAGGGGATCTTCCAGTCGGTGATGGACATGTACAGCATGCCGGGCACGTTGTTGTACACCAGCATGCCAATGGCGCCGGCGTTGGCGGCGTTGCGCTCCTTCTGCTCATAGTACATGCCGCCGCCCCGCTGCACCAGGGCGATCTTGCCGGTCAGGTCCAGGCCCGCATAGTCCTCCTCCGCGCCGTAGTTGGGAACCACCACATACTCGATGGAGCCCCGGGCGGACAGACTGCGGAAGGGCTTGGCGTTCTCGTCCTCGCTGATGGTGGCGCTGTCCTGATAGGCCAGGTTCTTGCCGCCCACGGTGACATAGGGGCCCTTGACCATGCCGTTGGACACGGCGGCCACGGACAGGGACTCGCCATAGGTGGAGGGCTCGCTGACCAGGCCGTAATCGGGGTTGGAGGCCAGGGCCTTGCCGCCGAAGGCGTCGCCATAGGCGGCGTTATAGGCGTTGCCCGCGGCCACAGCCAGGGACACGCCGCTCTCGCCGGTGCGCTCGAACACGTCCAGCAGGCTCTTGGTGAAGGCGTCCTCGCTGTCATAGTCGATGTAGCCGCAGTCGGAGCCCAGGCTCAGGTTGGCCACGTCCACGCCCAGCAGGATGCAGTCCTCCAGGGCGGCCAGAATATCGGAATAGGACGCGCCGCCGCTGCTCTTGAACACGTTCATGTTGATGATCTGGGCCTGGGGCGCCACGCCCATGGCGGCCTCGTTGACGCCGGTGTTGCCGGCGGCGGTGGAGGCAACGTGGGTGCCGTGGCTGCCCTTATCGCCGGGCATGCCGTCCTTGTCCCTGTCGCCGTAGTCAAACTGGAAGGGGAGCTTGGCGCTGTAATACAGGTCGGACACGCTGATGCCCTTGACGATGCTCTCCACCTGGAAATCATAAGTCTCCAGCATGGACTGGAGCTTCTCCCGGGTCAGGGAAGGGCTCTTGGGGGCGGTCTTGAAGATCTCGTGGCCCATGTCCACGCCGGTATCCAGAATGGCCACCAGCATCCCCTCGCCGGTGAAGCCCGTGGTATTATAGATACCGCCGCCGATCATCCGGTTGCTGTTGGCGGTGTCGGGCAGCAGCTCAAACGTGGGGGAAATGAAGGCGGACTGCACGCAGTCCAGCTTCCGGATGGCCTTGTACTGGCCATAGGTCACCGTGGCGGAAAAGCCGTTGAGCAGGGTGGTATACTGCCGCTGGGGCTCCACCTGCCCGTCAATGGCCCGGTTGATCTGGGCCAGGGCGCTCTTCTGCGTGCGCAGCAGGGCGTTGACCTGGGCCCGGGAATCCGGGTCGGCCACGGAGTCGTTGACCACCACGATGATCTCGACTTCGTCGCTGTCGTCGAGCTTCGCGGTGTTCTCCATCTGAATTTTTTCGCCGTTTTTCTGGCCGCTGCGCAGGACCTGGCGGGCGATATCGTTGGCGATACCGCTGACCGTGGTTTCCTGCAGGGAGGCGTTGACCTCCTGCTCAGCTGCCTGGGCGAATGCCGTCACCGGCAGGGCGGTCAGGATCATCAGAACCGCCAGAGCCAGTGCGCAGCACCGTTTGATAGCTGTCATCTCGTTCCTCCTATAAAATATATTGTCCGCCGCTGCATAAAAGCTCAGCGCGACTTACATATTATACCAGCTTTTGGGCTTTAATGCAATGACGTATCGGCATAAAATGCCAAAATATTTTCCAAATTTTCCGGCATTCTCCGGTCAAAAAAACGGCCCCGGGCCAGACACCCGGGGATGGAGCTTTCCGGCGCGCTGCAAGGCTATGCATTTGCGGACCGTCCGCGGCTCCGTCCGGCGGATCGCGCGGGAAATGCCCACAATTTCGAAAAATCCCTTGCGCAGCATAAAAATACGGCGCCTGCGAAAAATCCCGCCGGGAATCCGAAAAAATCGGGCTCCCGGCGGGGTTTTATGTTGACAAAGGGGCCGCGCCTGTGGTACAATAAGACGCTATATTGAGAAAATGGGGCCTGATGTCCCATTTCAAATCTGCTGTTATGATACCAGCTTTCCCCCGAAATTACAAGTGGGCCCGGGCGAAAACAAACAACCGGGCCGAGCGTGTCAAAATCCCGGGAGAGCGGTTCCCAAGGAAAAGCACGGAGAAAATGCGAAAAGAAAGGCGTGAGTATTGAAGATGGCCAAGGACAAGTATTATGGCAAGACCCTGCGCAAGAACTTTGCCAGACACGAAGAGGTCATGGCGATGCCCAACCTGCTGGAGATCCAGAAGAAATCCTATCAGTGGTTCCTGGACACCGGCCTGCGGGAGGTTTTTGCCGACGTGGCCTCCATCGGCGACTATGCCGGCAACCTGGAGCTGAGCTTCATCGACTACAGCATGGACGAGAAGCCCAAGTACGACGTGGAGGAGTGCAAGGCCCGGGACGCCACCTATGCCGCCCCCATGAAGGTCAGCGTGCGCCTGCACAATAAGGAGACCGGCGAAATCAAGGAGCAGGAGATCTTCATGGGCGATTTCCCCCTGATGACCCACTCCGGCACCTTCGTCATCAACGGCGCCGAGCGCGTGGTGGTCAGCCAGATCGTCCGCTCCCCCGGCATCTACTACGGCAAGGAGATCGACCTGAAAACGGACCTGCCCCTGCTGACGTCCACCGTGATCCCCTACCGGGGCGCGTGGCTGGAGTATGAGACCGACAGCAGCGAGGTGTTCTGGGTCCGCATCGACAAGAACCGCAAGCTCCCCATCACCTGCCTGATCCGGGCCCTGGGCCTGAAGACCGACGGCGAGATCCTGGACCGCTTCGGCGACGATCCCCGCATTGTGACCACCATGGAAAAGGACACCTGCAAGTCCTATGAGGAGGCCATGCTGGAGATCTATCGCAAGCAGCGCCCCGGCGAGCCCCCCACGCTGGACTCCGCCGAGAACCTGATGCAGGGCCTGTTCTTCGACCCCCGGCGGTATGACCTGAGCACCGTGGGCCGGTATAAGTTCAACAAGAAGCTGACCCTGTGGGCCCAGGCCAAGGGTCAGAAGCTGGCCGAGCCTGTGGCCGACCCCGCCACCGGCGAGCTTCTGCTGGAGGAGGGCCACGTCCTCTCCGGCGACGACTGCCGCACCCTGGACGCCATCGGCGTGGGTATGGTGAAGGTCCGGCTGGAAAACGGCGAGGTCATCCGCATTTTCACCAACCGCATGTGCGACATGAGCCGCTATGTGGACTTTGACCCCAAGACGGCGTGCGGCATCAAGGAGCGGGTGCGCTTCGACGTGCTGCAGGAGCTGCTGAGTCAGTATCAGGGCGAGGAGCTTATCGAGCAGTGCCGCCTGCAGGCGGACCGCCTGGTGCCCAAGCACATCATCATCGACGATATCCTCACCTCCATCAACTATATGAACGTCCTGGCCCACGGCCTGGTGCAGAAGGACGATATCGACCATCTGGGCAACCGCCGCCTGCGCTGCGTGGGCGAGCTGCTGCAAAACCAGTTCCGCATCGGCTTTAGCCGCATGGAGCGGGTCATCCGGGAGCGGATGACCATCCAGGACCTGGACATCGTCACCCCCCAGAGCCTCATCAACATCCGGCCCGTCACCGCCGCCATCAAGGAGTTCTTCGGCTCCAGCCCCCTGAGCCAGTTCATGGACCAGACCAACCCCCTGGCCGAGCTGACCCACAAGCGGCGTCTGTCCGCCCTGGGCCCCGGCGGCCTCAGCCGGGAGCGGGCCAACATGGAGGTCCGCGACGTGCACTACAGCCACTATGGCCGCATGTGCCCCATCGAGACCCCTGAAGGCCCCAACATCGGCCTGATCTCCTATCTGGCCACCTATGCCCGGGTCAATGAATACGGCTTCATCGAGGCCCCCTTCCGCCGGGTGGAGCGCCCCTCCGGCCGCGTCACCGACGAGATCACCTATATGACCGCCGACGTGGAGGATCAGTACGTTGTGTGTCAGGCCGCCGAGCCTGTGGACGAGAACGGCTGCCTGATCGGCCCCCGTATCACCTGCCGCCATCAGGACGAGACCATCCAGGTGGAGCCGGAATACGTGGACTACATGGACATCTCCCCCCGTATGATGGTGTCCATCGCCACGGCCATGATCCCCTTCCTGCCCAACGACGACGCCAACCGCGCCCTGATGGGCGCCAACATGCAGCGGCAGGCCGTGCCTCTGCTGCGGCCGGAGGCCCCCATTGTGGGCACCGGTATGGAGCACAAGATCTGCCTGGATTCCGAGGTGGTGGTGCTGGCCGAGGGCGACGGCGTGGTCACCAAGGTGGACGCCACCAACGTGTCCGTCCGCTATGACAGCGGCGAGACCAAGGACTATAAGCTCATCAAGTTCCTGCGCTCCAACCACGGCACCTGCATCAACCAGAAGCCCATCGTTTCCGTGGGCGAGCGGGTCCACGGCGGCGACGACCCCACGGTGCTGGCCGACGGTCCTGCCACCGATCAGGGCGAGATCGCCCTGGGCCGCAATATCCTGGTGGGATTCATGACCTGGGAGGGCTACAACTACGAGGACGCCGTGCTGCTCAACGAGCGGCTGGTGAAGGAGGACGTTTACACCTCCATCCATATCGAGGAATATGAGATCGACGCCCGGGATACCAAGCTGGGGCCCGAGGAGATCACCCGGGATATCCCCAACGTGGGCGAGGACGCCCTGAAGGACCTGGACGAGCGGGGTATCATCCGCGTGGGCGCCGAGGTCCACGCAGGCGACATCCTGGTGGGCAAGGTCACCCCCAAGGGCGAGACCGATCTGACTGCTGAGGAGCGTCTGCTGCGGGCTATCTTCGGCGAGAAGGCCCGGGAGGTCCGGGATACCTCCCTGAAGGTGCCCCACGGCGAAAGCGGCATCATCGTGGACGCCAAGGTGTTCACCCGGGAGGCCGGCGACGAGCTGGGGCCCGGCGTGAACCAGGTGGTCCGGGTGTATATCGCCCAGCGGCGCAAGATCCAGCCCGGCGACAAGATGGCCGGCCGCCACGGCAACAAGGGCGTGGTGTCCCGGGTCCTGCCCCAGGAGGATATGCCCTTCCTGCCCGACGGCACCCCCCTGGACATCGTGCTGAACCCCCTGGGTGTGCCCTCCCGTATGAACATCGGCCAGGTGCTGGAGGTCCATCTGGGCTACGCCGCCAAGACTCTGGGCTGGAAGGTGGCCACCCCCATTTTCGACGGCGCCACCGATAAGGACATCACCGAGGCCCTGACCCAGGCGGGTCTGGACCCCCAGGGCAAGAGCTGGCTGTATGACGGACGCACCGGCGAGCGCTTCGACAACAAGGTCACCGTGGGCTATGTGTACTTCCTGAAGCTGCACCACCTGGTGGACGATAAGATCCACGCCCGGTCCACCGGCCCCTACTCTCTGGTGACCCAGCAGCCCCTGGGCGGCAAGGCCCAGTTCGGCGGCCAGCGCTTCGGCGAGATGGAAGTCTGGGCCCTGGAGGCTTACGGCGCGGCCTATACCCTGCAGGAGATCCTGACGGTGAAGTCCGACGACGTCACCGGCCGCGTGCAGACCTACGAGGCCATTGTCAAGGGCCACAACGTGCCCACCCCCGGCGTGCCCGAGTCCTTCAAGGTGCTGGTGAAGGAGCTGCAGTCCCTGTGCCTGGATATCCAGGTGCTGGACGAGGACGGCAACCAGATCGAGCTGAAGGAGGACGAGAACGCCCCGGATTCCTTCAACCTGGCCCGGATGGACGCCGAGGACGACCGCCGCAATCGCTACGCCGACGAGAGCGAGCTGGCGGACGCAGGCTTCGACTATGTGCCCGAGGAAGAGGTGGAGGCCTCCTACGACGGCGCGGACGATGAATTTTAAGGAACAGGAGGAGCATAGAGCATGAGTTATCCCACTTTTGACGCCATTAAAATCGGAATCGCTTCTCCGGAAATGATTCGCGAGTGGTCCTACGGCGAGGTGAAGAAGCCCGAGACCATCAACTACCGCACCCTGAAGCCCGAGCGGGACGGCCTGTTCTGCGAGCGCATCTTCGGGCCCACCAAGGACTGGGAGTGCCACTGCGGCAAATATAAGAAGATCAGCTTCAAGGGCAAGATCTGCGACCGCTGCGGCGTGGAGGTCACCCGGGCCAAGGTGCGCCGTGAGCGCATGGGCCACATCGAGCTGGCCACCCCCGTCAGCCATATCTGGTATTTCAAGGGCATCCCCTCCCGGATGGGCCTGCTGCTGGACATCAGCCCCCGGATCCTGGAGAAGGTCCTGTACTTCGCGGCGTATATCGTCACCGACCCTGGCGAGACCCCTCTGCTGCGCAACCAGCTGCTGTCCGAGAAGGAATACCGGGACATGCGGGAGAAGTATGAGGACGATTTCGACGCCGGCATGGGCGCCGAGGCCGTGAAGAAGCTCCTGCAGCAGATCGACCTGGAGGAGCTCAGCGCCCAGCTCCATGCGGAGCTGAAAACCGTCACCGGCCAGAAGAAGGCCCGGGTGGTGAAGCGCCTGGAGGTGGTGGACGCCTTCCGCCTGTCCGGCAACAAGCCGGAGTGGATGGTCATCGACGTTCTGCCGGTGATCCCCCCGGAGCTTCGGCCCATGGTCCAGCTGGACGGCGGCCGGTTTGCCACCTCTGACCTCAACGACCTGTATCGCCGGGTCATCAACCGCAACAACCGCCTCAAGCGCCTGTTGGAGCTCAGCGCCCCGGACATCATCGTCCGCAACGAAAAGCGTATGCTCCAGGAGGCCGTGGACGCCCTGATCGACAACGGCCGCCGGGGCCGCCCCGTCACCGGCGCCAACAACCGGGCGCTGAAATCCCTGAGCGATATGCTCAAGGGCAAGCAGGGCCGCTTCCGCCAGAACCTGCTGGGCAAGCGCGTGGACTATTCCGGCCGTTCCGTTATCTGCGTGGGCCCCGAGCTGAAGATCTATCAGTGCGGCGTGCCCAAGGAGATGGCCCTGGAGCTGTTCCGCCCCTTCATCATGAAGAAGCTGGTGGAGGACGGCTCCGCCAACAACATCAAGTCCGCCAAGCGCATGGTGGACAAGGGCGTCACCGAGGTGTGGGACGCTCTGGACGTGATCATCAAGGACCACCCCGTGATGCTCAACCGCGCGCCTACCCTGCACCGCCTGGGCATCCAGGCCTTTGAGCCGGTGCTGGTGGAGGGCCGCGCCCTGAAGCTGCACCCCCTGAACTGCACCGCCTTCAACGCCGACTTCGACGGCGACCAGATGGCCATCCACGTCCCCCTGTCCGCCGAGGCCCAGGCCGAGGCCCGCCTGCTGATGCTGTCCGCCAACAACCTCCTGCGCCCCCAGGACGGCGGCCCCGTCACCGTTCCTACCCAGGATATGGTGCTGGGCTCCTACTACCTGACCTTCGAGCGGTTTGAAAACGGCGTCAGCCAGATGGACAACGACGAATACTGGCCCCAGGGCGTGGATTTCTCCCTGGCCGGCAAGAGCTATGACGAGCTTACCGACCAGGAGCGGGCCAACGTCCACATGAACATCTATCGCGACGAGGACGAGGTGCTCATGGCCTATAACGAGCACATCATCGGCGTGCACCAGCCGGTGTGGATCCGCGTCACCAAGGAAGTGAACGGCGAGAAGCTGTCCCATGTGGTCCGGGCCACCGCCGGCCGCATCATCTTCAACCGCAACATCCCCCAGGATCTGGGCTTCGTGAAGCGGTACAACGACGACGGCACCCGTTCCGAGCACTTCTTCGACTATGAGATCACCGAGACCTGCGGCAAGAAGCTGTTGGGCAAGATCGTGGACCGCACCATCAAGCAGTACGGCTTCACCACCGCCGCCGAGGTGCTGGACAACATCAAGGCCACGGGCTATAAATACTCCACCCGGGGCTCCATCACCATCTCCATCGCGGACATGACCGTCCCCGAGAAGAAGTATGAGCTGATCCGGGAGACCGAACAGCGGGTGGTGGACATCGAGGACCAGTACAACATGGGCTTCATCACCGACGAGGAGCGTTATAAGCTGGTGGTCCGCGAGTGGGAAAAGACCACCAACGACGTTACCGACGCCCTGACCGCCAGCCTGGACCGCTACAACCCCATCTTCATGATGGCGGACTCCGGCGCCCGCGGCTCCATGAAGCAGATCCGTCAGCTGACCGGTATGCGCGGCCTGATGGCCAACACCGCCGGTAAGACCATCGAGATCCCCATCAAGGCAAACTTCCGAGAGGGTATGTCCGTGCTGGACTACTTCACCTCCTCCCGCGGCGCCCGTAAGGGCCTGGCGGATACGGCTCTGCGTACCGCCGACTCCGGCTATCTGACCCGCCGCATGGTGGACGTGTGCCAGGATGTCATCATCCGCGAGGACGACTGCGGCGTGCAGAAGGGCATTCTGGTGTCCGAGATCAGCGAAAACGGCCAGGTCATCGAGAAGTTCTCCGAGCGCATCAAGGGCCGGTTCCCGGTCCGCGATATCCTGAAGCCCGGCACCGATGAGGTGCTGATCTCCAAGGACCACATGATGACCGAGAGCGACGCCGCCCTGCTGGAGAGCTTCGACATTCACTCCGCCGAGATCCGCACCGTGCTGACCTGCAAGGCCCACAGCGGCATCTGCGCCAAGTGCTACGGCATGAACCTGGCCACCTCCAAGCCCGTGGGCCCCGGCGAGGCCGTTGGCATCATCGCAGCCCAGTCCATCGGCGAGCCCGGTACCCAGCTGACCATGCGTACCTTCCACACCGGCGGCGTGGCCGGCGGCGACATCACCCAGGGTCTTCCCCGCGTGGAGGAACTGTTCGAGGCCCGCAAGCCCAAGAAGATGGCCACTCTGGCCGAGATCGGCGGCAAGGTCCGCTTCGAGGAGGCCACCAAGGGCAGTCTGCTGAACATCATCGTCACCGCCGACGACGGCGACACCCGCACCTATTCCGTGCCCCACACCGGCCTGCAGGTCCGTGACGGCGATGTCATCGAAAAGGGCAAGCAGCTGCAGGACGGCGCTCTGAACCCCCACGACGTGCTGCGGATCCGCGGCGCCTCCGCCGTGCACAACTACCTGATCCAGGAGGTCCTGAAGGTGTACCGCCAGCAGGGCGTGGACATCAACGATAAGCACATCGAGGTCATCGTGCGCCAGATGATGCGCAAGGTCCGGGTGGAGGACGCCAACGACACCGGCCTGCTGTCCGGCGCCATGGCCGACGTCCTGGAGGTGGAGGACGAGAACGAGCGCGTCCGCCAGCGCATCGAAGCGGGCGAGGTCCGGGAGGACGGCGAGCCTCTGCAGGAGGCCACCTATACCCAGCTTCTGATGGGCATCACCAAGGCCTCCCTGGCCACGGATTCCTTCCTGTCTGCCGCGTCCTTCCAGGAGACCACCAAGGTCCTCACCGAGGCCGCCATCAAGGGCAAGGTGGACCACCTGGTGGGCCTGAAGGAGAACGTCATCATCGGCAAGCTGATCCCCGCCGGCACCGGCCTGAACGCCTATCGGCACTTCGCCGAGGAGCTGGTCCCCGTGACGGAGGAGGAGCTTCAGGAGGAGCAGTCCGAAGAGCAGGCCACCGGCGTGGAGGCCCTGCAGGAGGACGCCGCCCAGGTGCTGGAGGAGACTCCCGGCCAGGACGAGCAGGACCAGGAGTAAGACGACTCCGGGCATATACGGTTCGTTACGCAGCCCCCGGCGGATTCCCGCCGGGGGCTGTTTTCTTGCCTTTTTCCCGGCGGCGTGGTACAGTAAGGGTATCCGCACAAGGGAGGAGCCGTTTCGCCATGTCCGCATCCGCCGCCTGCTATCATCTGCCGGGCCTGTTTGAATTTTACGATTTTTACCGGGTGTTTCTGCCGCTGTTCCGGCAGCACCGGGAGTATTTTTACGATTGGTGCCGCATCGCCTCCCTGTATGGCGCACCGGCGGACTGCATCTGGGGCGGCGGCCGGGTGGGGTCCGGGGACCGGGACCCCCGGGAGGTGCTGGCCCTGACCCGGGAATACGGCATCTCCGCCCGGCTGACCTTCAGCAACTCCCTGCTGCGGCCGGAGCACCTGTCGGACCCCCGCTGCAACCGGCTGTGCCGCCTGCTGGCGGAAAGCCCCGGTCCGCAGAACGGAGTCATCGTCCACTCGGACCTGCTGCTGGAGCACCTGCGCCGGACCTATCCCGGGCTGTATTTCGTCTCCTCCACCACCAAGGTGCTGACGGATTTTTCCCTGCTGCGCCGGGAGCTGGAGCGGCCGGAGTTCCGCTATGTGGTGGCGGATTTCCGGCTGAACCGGGCCTTCCGCCAGCTGGGCACCCTGCCCCAGGCCCTGCGGGACAAGACGGAGCTTCTGTGCAACGAGTGCTGCGCCTTCGGCTGCCGGGACCGGGCCGCCTGCTACCGGTCCGTCAGCCGGGAGAACCTGGGCCTGGAGGGTCCCGTCCACCGCTGCACCGCCCCGGACGCCGCCGGGGGCTATCGCTTCTCCCGGGCCATGGAGAACCCCGGCTTCATCGGCGTGAACGATATCCGGGACGTTTATCTCCTCATGGGCTTTTCCCAGTTCAAGATCGAGGGCCGCAGCCTGGGCACCGCCCTGCTGCTGGAGTTCCTGCTGCACTACCTGACCCGCCCGGAGTACCATATCCACGTCCGGGAGGCCCTGTATCTGGACAACACCCTGGACCTGTTCTGACCCGCCCCCTGCGTCCCGTCCGGGGCGCGGGGCTTTTTTCCAAATCCCCCTTGCCTTTTCCGAAAATCTCTGTTACAATCATGGCATGCATGCCAAATATAGGGAAGGAAGTGCGTATTACGACCATCACAAGCGCCAGTCTGCCCGCCAAAAAACGGATCCTGACGGTCTGCGTCAAGCTGTTTCTGGAGCAGGGTTACAAAAAAACCACCGTGGCGGAGATCGTCCACAAGGCGGCGGTGTCCAACAGCATTTTCCAGAATATCTTCCGGGCCAAGGACGGCGTCCTGACGGAGCTGGCGGAGTTCATGTTCTCCAACCAGTTCTCCATGGCCCGGGGCGTGGTGGGAACACAGCTGCCCCCGGTGTATGTCTACGCCGCGGAGACCGCCATCCAGATGACCCTGACGGAGCTGAACGAGAACCTGCGTGAGATCTATGTGGAGAGCTACACCCACAGCGAGGTGTCCGAGTTTATTTTCCGGGCCACCGCCCGGGAGCTGTACCGGATCTTCGGCCCCTATCAGCCGGAGCTGACGGAGGAGGACTTCTACGCCCTGGAGCTTGGCTCCGCCGGCCTTATGCGGGGCTACATGGTCCGCCCCTGCGATGGGACGCTGACGCTGGAGAAGAAGCTGCGGATGTTCCTGACCCTGAGCCTGCGGGGCTATAAGGTCCCGGAGGAGGAGGTGCGGCAGATCCTGCGCTTTGTGGAGGGATTGGACATCCGCACCGTGGCGGAGCAGGTGATGCAGAAGCTGTTCCAGGCCCTGGCCATGCATTATGAGTTTTCCCTATCGGAGGAAGCACAGGCCGCCGCCCCGGCGGCCCCGGAGGACAAAGAAAAGAAAACGAAGCTATGAAAGAACGCGTCCTGAGCATACTGCTCACCCTGCGCATGCGGCTATGAGATAATCCCGGCCGCCCTGCTGATGGCCCTGACCATCGGGCGCAAAAAGCGCCTGAGCGGACCGCTTTTCCCCCATAAGCAGCAAATAGCCCCGGGACGCGATAGCGTCCCGGGGCTATTGCTATTGCCTGACTTTTTTGGGGGTCAGCTCAGGTGCTTTTTCTTGCCCAGCAGCAGGGCAGCGGCAGCCAGCAGGGAAACGGAGGCCGCAGCCAGCCACAGAGCGGTGTGAGCCTCATCTCCGGTCTTGACACCGGGATTCTCGGGCTGCACAGGCTCATCGGGCTTGTAGTTGGGATCGGTCTCGCCGCACACGGTGCACTTGCCGTCCTTGTAGTCGTGACCGGCAGCGGGGATGGTCTCGCCCTTCTTGACGGTCTCGTTGCACACGGTGCAGACCTCGTCGCCGGTGTAGCCGTCCTCGGTGCAGGTGGCCGCCTTCGCGCCCACCAGCTGGGTCTTGTGGCCGGTGGCGGGGATAACCTCGCCCTTCTTCACGGTCTCGCCGCACACGGTGCAGACCTCGTCGCCGGTATAGCCGTCCTCGGTGCAGGTGGCGGCCTTCGCACCTACCAGCTGGGTCTTGTGGCCGGTGGCGGGGATGACCTCGCCCTTTTTCACGACCTCGTTGCAAACGGTGCAGACCTCGTCGCCGGTATAGCCATCTTCGGTGCAAGTGGCCGCCTTCGCGCCTACCAGTTCGGTCTTGTGGCCGGCAGCGGGGATGACCTCGCCCTTCTTGACGGTCTCGCCGCAGACGGTGCAGACCTCGTCGCCGGTGTAGCCATCCTGGGTGCAGGTGGCCGCCTTAGCGCCTACCAGCTGGGTCTTGTGGCCGGTGGCGGGGATGGTCAGGGCCTCCAGGGTGGTCTCGTTCTGGCCCTCAGCATCGCTGAACAGCTGGCCGCACACGGAGCACACCCAGTGGGCCTTGACGCCGTTTTCGGTGCAGGCGGCGGGGACCTCCGCCACGGCGGACAGCTTGTGACCGTCGGCGGGAATGGGCTGGGTCCGGACGTCGGTATAGGTGACGCCGTCCAGGACCACCTTGGCGGTATAGGTGCGGACGCCGCCCTCCAGGCAGGAGCTGCCGGTGGTGATCTCGCTGGTGACCTGGGCGTCCAGATGCAGCTTCTCATGCCGGGGATTCACGGTGCAGGCAAATTCGGCATAGGCGCTGAAATCGTCGTTCCAGGTCCACACCGGCTGGCCGTACACATGGCCGTCCTTCAGCTCGATGTTCACCGTGCCGGTGGGGCAGATCCACTCCTGGCCGGTCTGGCCGTCCCGATTCTGATAGAACACCCAGTTGGGGCCGCCGGGGATGTCCAGCCGGGTCAGATCCAGGGACACGGTGATCTCCGTATCCTCCGCCGTCAGGGGCTCGGCGGTGAACTTCACATAGTCCGTCACGTCCCGGGTCATGCCATTGGCCAGCAGGGCCGTCACCTGCATGCCGGCGCCGTCGAAGGTCTCGCCGATCTCATAGACGGTGCGCTCCGGCTGCCGGGTGATCTCCAGGGCGGTGACGCGGCTGCTCAGCCGCATCATATAGGCCGAGTCGTTCTTGAAATAGATGTTGCCCTCGCCGTCCACAATGGGGCTGCAGATGGCGTACTGGGCCTGTGCGCCGCTGGGGGTGAACAGCACATACCCGGTCTCGATGGTGACCTCGCCGGAATCGCCGTTATAGGTTTCCATGGTGGTGTAGGTGTGGTCCACCTCGGTCATGCCGGGCTTATCCCGCAGGACCCGCAGCTTGCCGGGGGTATAGTTGTCGAAGAAGTACACATACGCATAGCCGTCCTGGTCCTCATAGGCCGTGGTCAGCAGACCGCTGGTCTGGGGATAGCCCTGGGTGGGGACGGTATAGGCGATGGAGAAGCTCTCCAGGTCCACCACGGTCATGTTGTGGCCGGAATAGGCCCCGAACTGGCTGACGCCGGACACGCCGATATAGGCCCGACCGTTGTGGATCACCGGTGTGGAGGTGGACATGGGCGGCGTGTTGTCGTCGTTGCCGCCGTTGTCCAGGTGCAGGCGGTTCAGGGACCCCTTCACGAAGGTGCCGTCCTCGTTGGTGCGGACCTGATACAGGTCGCCGCCCTTGGAGGTGAAGTAATAGGCGTCGGTGGCGGGGTCATAGCACACGCTGCTGCGCAGGTCGCCCACGTTGGTGGCCTTCAGCTGGTCCAGCAGAACGCCGGTCTTGGGATCCAGGGACAGCACGGAGCCGTAGCCCGTGGTATAGCCGCTGTCGCCGTCGTCGGTGGTCACCAGGACGAAGTTTTCGCAGGCATAGGCCCCGGCCCAGTAAAACCCGTTGTGGGTATAGGTCCAGGCGGCCAGCTTGGCCTCCTGGGTCTGGGTGGGGTCCTCATCGGTAACGTTGATGCCCACGAAGTTGGCCTGCTTGGTTTCGGAGTTCCAGAAGCCGGTATAGATATACCCGTCGCAGTAGGCGATGGGGCAGTTGGGCTGACCGCCCAGGGGATCGGTATACACCCACAGGGACTCCAGGCTCTCCGCGTCGAAGGCCTGGATGCGGCCGCCGCTGAGGGCCACGAAGATCATGCCGTCGGCATAGGTGGGGGAGTTGATGGCGAAGGAGGAGCTGGTGACCATGGTGCCCTCGCCTACCACCGCGCCGGTCTCCTTGTCAATCTTCAGCAGCTTGTCCCGGGCATAGGCATACAGATACCCGCCTGCAATAATGGGGCAGGAGGCGGCGCTGGCGCCGTAGCCCTCGCCCACCTTGTTGGCCCACACCAGCACCGCGTCCTCGGCGGTGATGGGGGTGGGGGCGCTGACCACGCCGTTGTTGTTGCTGTCCGCCCGGAACAGGGGCCAGTCGCCGGGCTGGAGAATGTCGTTGTGGGTGCTCTCCGGGGCCTTTTCCAGCTTTACGGTGATGTTCTTGCTGTCCTCCCCGGCGATCACGTCCAGCTTCTGGCCCACATAGCCGCTGCGGGTCACCACCAGGGTATAGGCTCCGTTGGTGTCCAGGGTATAGGTGCCGGTCTCGCCGGGCAGGATCCGCTGGCCGTTGACGTTGCTGGTCAGGAACACCGTGGCGTCGGCGGGGTCGGCGGTGACGGTGGTCTCCACCGGCGGGAGCTTGTTGACCTGGATGGTATAGGTCCGGGACTCGGAGCCGGGCTGGCTGTGGGAAACGGTGACGGTGACGGCCTCCGTCTGCAGGGCGGTGTTCAGGGGAACGTTCACCGTCCGCAGGACGTTGGGCCTGTTGTCCGCGTCATAGGTCAGGGTCTGGCTCCAGTCGCCGCAGGCCACGGTAACGGTCATGTCCGCGTCCAGCCTATAGCCGGACAGGGGGCGCAGAGTCAGCTGTATCTCCGGCACCCGCTGGCCCAGGGACGTTGTATAATCCAGCACCAGCTTGTCGAAGGCTTTGGATGCATCGCCCTTCTGGTTCAGGGGCAGGGCGCTGCCGTTGTTGTCCGCCAGCTTCATGGAGTTCAGGGTCATGACCCGGTGGGCGGAGATGAGATAGCTCTGATAGAAGGTGACGCCGCCTACGGCCTTGGCCTGGGCCACCTGCAGCTCCATGGAGTTGCCATGGCCGCCGGCGGCCATGAAGTTGGCCACGGAGCCGTAGCCATCGTCCTTGGAGGTCAGCACCTTTTCATACAGCTTGTCGGCGAAGTTGGTGTTATAGTGACCGTAATAGACCATGGTGGTCACATAGGTGCTGTCTGTCCTGGCCCGGTTCAGAAAGAAGGAGGCGTTGTTGGACTCCACGGCGAAGTCATACTCGTGGACGCCTGCGCTGAAGGCCGGGGTCATGGGATAGGGGATGGCCTTGGCGGAGGTGCCGCTCTTGGCGTCCAGGCCCTTGAGCCAGTCCTCCACAATGGGGGTGGGCACCTGCACCGTCAGCCCGGCGGAGGCCTTCACGGCGGCGGTGGTGTGGAAATAGCTGTTCTTGGTGGAGACATAGGTGTAGCTGTCGCCGGGAACCAGGGCGTACACGTCGGAGGTGCCGGTCTGCTGCCGGGGGGCGATCACCGCTCCGGCGCTGTTGGTCAGCTCCACCGTCACATCCTGCTCATGCTCCAGGGTCACCAGAACGCTTTCCCGCTTTTCCACCAGCACCGTATAAGTGACGGCGCGGCCCTCGAAGGTCAGCTCCACGGGGATGATATACTGCCCCTTGTCGTTCTTCTGGCAGCCGGCCAGGGTCACGTTCACGGGAGCGCCGCCCTGGGCCGCCTTCCCGGCAACGGTCAGGCTGGCCTGGGCGCACAGCGGGGAAGCCGTCACGGTCACCGCGTCCTCGGTGGTGGCCACGGTATAGCTCAGGGTTTTCTTGTCAAAGTCCAGCTTCAGCCGGGCGGAGGCGTCGGATACCACCAGGTCCGTCAGGCTGGGGGTGCGCAGAACGTGCAGGGTATAGGGCTGATACTGCTCGTATCCGTCCACGGTATACCGGGCCTCCAGCACCACGTCCCCGCCCTCTAGGCTGCTGCCGGGAAGGACCCGGGTCAGCACCGTGGCCTTGCTCTGCCAGGAGCGGGCGTACTTGGGCAGGGTCTCCACCCCGGCCAGGTATACCCGGACGTTCATCTGCCCCTCACCGGTGCCAATGCCGTCTCCGGGGACCATGTAGGGATACAGGGCGCCATAGGAATAGTCAGGCACCCAGAAGGTGGCGCCGCCGTCGGTCTCGTCAAACTTGGGGACGTCCTCGCCGTCCTTCCACTGGTTGTCAATGCCCAGGCGGAGCTCCTTGATCCACTTGCCGGAGGGCAGGGGGGCGGACACGGCTGCGCCCTGGGCGGTGACCTCCACCGTACCCCGGACGTGGTTGATGCCGCCGTCGGACAGGTCAAACTGATAGGTGGCGGGCACCAGCTGCACGGAACCGGCGTTCTTCACGGTGGTCACGGTGCCGAACTCGCTGGTGAAGGTGGCCTGCGCCGGGGTCACGGCATTGCCGTCCTGGGTGGCGGCGATGGTCACGGTCACCCGGTCGCCCGCCTGGAAGGCCTCGAACTTGTCGATGGCCTTTTCCAGGGCGGTGCGCAGGGGGGCTGCCGCGGCGTTGGCGGCGGCATAGAAGCCGCTGTGGGCGGCGTCATAGGCCTCCTTGGCGGCGGCGTAGTCCTTCAGTCCGTTGGTGGACGTGTTGTAGGCCGCCATCCGCTCTGCCAGGTGCAGCAGGTCATCGCCGTAGCTCTGGTTGGCGTTGGTGGTGAACCAGATGGCCGTCAGTCCCTTGGCCGAGGCGTCCAGGGCATAGCCGTCGCCGTCGTAATGCAGGGAGTAGTTGTCCGTCCGGCCGTCCACGGCGGTAATAAATCCGCTGTCGATGCCGGAGAAGGTGTGGCCGCTGTTTTTCAGCACGTCCTTCACCGTGTCGCCGTCATGATAGCTCATATACTCCGGCTCGATGACATAGCCGTCCTGGACCACGGCCAGCAGGGCGATGCGCCCGTCGTCTGCCGCATAGGCCGGAACCGGCAGCAGAGACAGCAGCATCAGGCACGCCAGCAGCGCGGCCATCAGGCGTTTGGTAACTCTCATGTGATGTTTCCTCCTTTGTTCTTTCTCTATTCAAAACACCTTGCTGGTGGTAAATCTTGAGACTGTCAAAAAAACCGGAAATTTTCCGCTATCGGAAAGGAAGATAGTTACGAAAGAAACCCATCAGGGGTGTCTTTCGTTTGCAATCACAGGTTTTTCAGAACTTTTCAAGTTCTGAAAAACCGCACTCAGCTTGTCAAAAAGCCTTTTTGACAAGCTGAAATCTTGCCGCAAACCGGCGCAGGGCCGGGGTTTGCTCCCGCCATACCCGGCGGGCGCTTTCCAGCAGGGCCAGGCACCGCCGCCGCTGGTCCTCCGTCATGGTGTGGCCGCTGTACCACACCTCCCGCTCCAGATACACCAGGTCCTCCGCGTTCTCCGGGGACAGGGGGTCCTCCGGAAGGCCCGGCTGACCCAGCAGGTCATGGACGGCGCACAGAATGTATCCGCACCCCATGCGGCAGTCCGGATCCTGATACCGGGCCGCCGCCTGCTTTAGCCGCCTGCGGCCCAGAAGGGCGCGGACGGTCAGGGCCAGCAGCCCCAGCGCCAGCGCCGCCGCCAGGGTCAGCAGGGCATTGCGGACATATTCCGCCCGCCGGTCCTGGGGCTGTTCCTCCTCCGGGACGACCTCCGGCTCCCGCTCCTGAACGGGGGTGTCCGGCACGGGGGTGTCCCCCTGGCCGTTTTCTCCCTCCGGGCCGTTTTCCGGCAGCCGGTATTCCACCAGGTCCGTATAGCCCGGGGCGGCGTCAAAGGGCAGCCAGCCCACGCCGTCCAGATAATACTCCGTCCAGGCGTGGCTGCTCTGCTCCGTCAGGGTCAGGGTGCCGCCGGGGACCATGGCCTCCGCCTGCTGGCGGGTCACGACGTACCCCTCAGCGTACCGGGCCGGGACGCCGCAGCACCGCAGCAGCAGAGCCGCCAGGGTGGCATAGTGGATGTCGCTGCCCTGCTGGCCGCCGGAGGCCATGGCGGCGGCGATGTCGCCGCCGGACACCGAGGCCCCCTGGCGATAGCTGACGCTCTGGGAAAGATACGCCAGCACCGCCGCCTTGGCCTGGGTGGTGGTCATATCGCTCTCCGGGGCAAACTCCCGGGTCAGGGCCTCATAGGTGCTCTGGGGCACCGTCAGATAGTGGTCATAGACCCACTGGCGGTATACCGCCTCCCCCTGGCGATAGGGGGTGTCGTCCCCGGACCGGGACAGGGCGTCCTGCAAGAGATAGCTGTCCTCCACCGGGTAAACGGACAGGGTGACGGCGTCCGCCGGGACGCGGCCCCCCTCTCCGGCCAGGTCGGCGGCGTCCAGGGCATCCGTGGCCGCCCCATAGGGCAGATACAGCCGCTGGCGGCAGGCCCCGGCGTTGGCCACGGTGACGGTCCGGCTTTCGCCGCCGGATACGTCCTGCCAGGCGGCGGAAACCTGGGTGGAGGGGAAGAAATAGTCTCTTTGCAGGGTATACAGGGCGTCGGCCTGGGCCGCCAGGGCTTCCCCCTCCAGGGGCTGCCAGCTGCGGCCGGTGTACTCCCCGGCGGCGAAGCCCCGCAGATACAGGGGTTCCCACCGGTCCATGGTCACGGTCAGGGCCGTCTGGCTGCCGGAGCCGTGGGGCCGGGTCAGGTCCCCCTCCGGCAGGGGGGAGGGATGGGACTCATACCGCAGCCGGTGCAGAAAGACGCCGTTCCCCTGTGCCGGGACAAGGCCGGGAATCAGCGGGACAAGGGCGCAAAAAGCCGCAACAAAAAGGGACAGTCCGGCCAGCATCGCCTGCCGCCCCAGCCCCTGCCGGGGCAGCAGGCACATCAGCCCGCCCACCAGCAGAACCGCCAGCGGCCAGCCCCCCTCCAGAAGGCCCATCAGCCGCAGCACCAGCGCCGCCAGGCCCACGGCCAGGCACATCCCCGGCCACCGGCGGCGCAGGGCCAGCGCCGTGACTCCGCCGGTGAGGACCGCCAGGGTCAGCACCAGGGGCCAGACGCTGCCGCCGCTGGAATAGGGCAGGTGATACCGCCCGGTCTGCAGCAGCAGACGGCTAATTGCCAGGTTTCCCAGGGCGGCTGCCGCGGCGGTCAGCCGGTTCCGGCACAGGACGGCCCACGCCAGCCACGCGGCCAGCACCGCCGCCAGGGCCGCCAGCCGTCCGGTTTTTTCCCACCGGACCAGCAGGCCCAGGCACAGGGCTGCTGCGGCGGCGGCTATGGGGAGAACCGCCGGGGCCAGGCTTCCCGCCGGGTGCAGCCACTGCCACACCCCGGCCCAAAGCCCTGCCAGAAACACGACGCCCCCCGGCAGGGCCCCGGGGCCGGCGGGTTTTCCGCCGGCGGGCTTCTCTATTCGGATGGAGGATGATGGTTTTTTCACGTTATTGCGCACTCCTGATCCACTGCTGGATTTGTTGGGGCATCTGCTCCGGGGTAAAGACACCGGGTTCGCCGCCCTGCTGGCTGCACCGCAGCACCAGGGCGTTTTCCGGCAGGTCCGGCGGCACCCGGCAGCACAGGCAGATCACCGTGCCCGCCTCCTGCCAGGGGGGCGGGTCGGATTCCTGGGCCGGGGATTTCATCAGCTCCGGCAGGGCCTGGGCCAGCTGTTCCTGGTTGCCCAGGGTGCGGCTCTCATAGCCCTCGGGGCCGTTCCAGGCCAGCCGGAAGCTCCGGCCCTCCAGAGCCTGGCACAGGGAGGCCGCCGCCTCCATCAGGGCGTCCGCCAGAGGGGGCGGGGCCTTCTGCCGCAGCACCAGCACCGTCAGCCGGTGGTCCACCGGCCGGGCCGGGTCCCGGACCACCAGCCGCCCGGTTTTGCCGGAGAGCTTCCAGTGGACCTGGCGCAGGCTGTCGCCGGGGGCGTAGTCCCGGACCTGGAAGGTCTCCGTCCGGTCCGTTCCCCGGTGGCCGGGGTCATAGACGCTGCCCTCCCGCCGGGGGCGCAGGGCCTGAAAATCCTCCATATCCAGAGGAAAGGTATCCGGCATGACGCACAGCTGGCCCCGGGCCCGGCAGGGAGCCGGAACCGGCAGCAGGGAGAAGGCGTCCCACACCGTGACCCCGGTGACCCGCAGGGTCAGGCAGCCGCACAGACGGCCGGACACGGCGCTCTCCCCCTCCGGCAGGGTCATGCAGGCGGTTTCGCCGGTGACGGTGTTCTCCGCCGCCAGGTGAAACCGCACCCGTCCCACCGGCAGGGCCCGGGGACGGCGCAGGGTCAGGCGGACGGCGGCGGGCCGTCCCTTTTCCGCAGAGGCCGGGCAGGACAGCTCCGCCCGGAGCTTCCGGCGGCACAGCAGCACCGCCAGCCAGGACAGCACCGGCAGCATCAGCGCCGCCAGTCCCGCCGCCAGCACCGGCCCCGAGGGGACGGCGATATACCCCGCCGCCAGCAGCAGAAGGCACAGAACCCACAGCGCCTGGGTCATAGGGTCCGCTCCGTCATGGCCGGGGCGGGGGTCTCCTCCAGCACCTGGGCCAGAATGGCCTCGGGGGTATAGTCGTTGAGCCTGGCCCGGGAGGACAGCATCAGCCGGTGGCCGAACACATAGGGAACCAGCTCCGCCGCGTCCTCCGGCAGAACGAAGTCCCGCCCGGCGGCAAAGGCCGCCGCCTTGGCGCACCGGCACAGGGCCAGGGCCCCCCGGGGGCTGATGCCCAGGCGCACCATGGGGTGGCTGCGGGTGGCCTCGGTCAGGCGGGCAATGTAGTCATACACGGGGTCGGCGATGTGGGCGGCCCGGACCCGGCGGATGGCCTTGCACAGGCTCTCACGGTCCGCCACGGCCTGCACCCGGGTCAGGGGGTCCTCCCCGCTGCGGTCCCGGAGAATGTGGATCTGGCTCTGCAGGTCCGGATAGCCCATGCTGAGCTTCATGAGAAAGCGGTCCAGCTGGGAATTGGGCAGGTCCTGGGTCCCGGCGGAGCCCACGGGGTTCTGGGTGGCCAGCACCGCAAAGGGCCGGGGCAGGGGATGGGTAACGCGATCCACCGTCACCTGGCCCTCCTCCATGGCCTCCAGCAGGGCGGACTGGGTTTTGCTGGAGGTGCGGTTGATCTCGTCCGCCAGCAGAAGATTGGTCATAATGGCCCCGGGCTGATAGACCATGCCGTCCTTTCCGGGCATGGAGAAGCCGATGATATCCGAGGGCATGGTGTCCGGGGTGAACTGGATGCGCTTGGTGTCCAGCCCCAGGGCCCGGGAGAAGGCCAGGGCCATGGTGGTCTTGCCCACGCCGGGGACGTCCTCCAGCAGGACGTGGCCCTCGGCCAGCAGGGCGATCCACACCTTGGAGATCACGTCGTCCTTGCCCACGACGGCCTTCCTCACTTCCGCCAGAACATTCCGGGTTATTTCGTACATACGCGTTTCCTCTTTCTTATAACGATGATGACAATGCCCGCCGCCGCCAGGACCGCCGCCCCGGCGATGAGCCAGGGAAGGGGGGAGGCGCTTGCGGAGGCCGCCGGGGGGATATCCCGCAGGTCGTACAGCCGCCCCTGGCCTGCCCGGAGCCGGTCCAGGGCCTGCAGGGCCAGAATGGCCTGCTCGGTGGCCATCAGGTCCTCGGGCCCCTCCGCCGTGTGGCGGAACAGGCCCTCCCGGGTGCGATAGGACAGCAGTCCGTCCCGGAGGGTGCGGCCGTTCCGGATGAAGCGGGGGTCCGTTTCCGGGTCCAGGCCCAGACTGCACAGGGCGATGAGCACCTGGGCGGTGCTTTCGGCGTTGGGGTCCCCCCAGCTGACGAAGTCGCCGTTTTCCGTCTGCTGGCCGGACAGCCACGCCAGCCCCCGGCGGATGGCCTCCGCCGTGGCGGGGTCCTCCTGATAGGGGGCCAGAGCCTGCAGGGCCATGGCCGTGATGTCCACGTCCGCCGTCCCGGCGGACAGGCCGAAGGCCCCTTCCTCTGTCTGGGCCGACAGAATGGCCCGGCGCATATCCTCCCGGGTATAGGCCGCCCCATCCGGCACGGCGAAGCCGCCGCTGTCCAGAGTGATCAGGGCGAAAATCCAGCCGTTGAGTCCCTGGGCCCCCAGGGAGCGGGAGCGGGACCAGTTATAGGTCCCCTCGGCCACCAGGTCGATGGGCTTTCTCTCCCGGTCCCGGCCAAAGGCAGTGGGGTCCCCGCCCTGGGCCAGCACCGCCAGGGTGATGCGGTGCCACTCGGTGGCCTTGATGCGGTCCAGACCGCCGTTTTCCCGGTACATGGAGGTGACATAGGACTCCAGATCCCGGAGATAGTCCGGCCGCTGAAGCCCGGCCCGGCCGGAGGCGATGGCCAGCCAGTCGGATACGGAGTCTCCCGCCGTCAGGGGCCGGTTTTCCAGCAGGGGGCGGAAATCCTCCCCCCAGGCGGGGCAGATCAGCGCCGCCGCCAGCATCAGGGCCAGCAGAGCGCCTGCCAGGGATCTTCTCATGGAATGGGCTCCTCCTTCCGCTCCCCGCATCGGGAGCAGGTATAGATGATGACGCCGTCCCGGCGCTCCGTTTCCTGGAAGTCGTGGCCCAGGGCCGGAATTTCCTGGGTCCGGCCCACGTCGCCGCACACCTGGCAGGTGACGGCGGCCTGGCCGGGGTGGGTGCAGTCCGGAGCCGTGGTCTGCTGGGGCTGGCCCCAGCGGTGCTCGTCGATGTACTGGCCGTTGATCCAGCGGCCGCAGTAGGTGGACAGGGCCCCGTAATTGCCGCCGGTGGCGTCATAGCCGCCGATGTCCTTGCCGTAGGCCAGGGTGAAGCGCAGATACAGGGTGTCGCCGGAGGACAGGAAGTAATTGGACAGGCCCTTTCCGGCGTAGGTCTGGCCACCGATGGAGTACATCCAGCCGGAGCCCTGGGTATAGTCGAACTCGCCCAGGCTGTCGGGGTCGTGCTGGCCGGTGAGGTTCAGGCCGTCCCGGAGGATTTTGGCCCAGAGGTTTTCCGGGATGTCGGGATAGTCCATGAACCCCGCCCGGCTGATGCGGCGCAGATAGAACCCGACGTCCGGGGAGCCGCTGTATTCATATTCATAGCCCCACTCCTCCAGGGCCTCCATAACGGCGTAGGACGCCGGAACGTTCTGGCGCACCTGAACGGCAAAGGGCTCCTCCGGCAGGCCCATGCCCATGGTGGTGATGTCCAGGACCACATAGGCCGTGCCGATGACGTCGCCGGTGTCCACAAAGCGGTAGATGATGCGGTAGGACACATAGCGGGAGTTGCCCTGGCCGTCCCAGGCCCGGATGGAGATGGTGTGGGCCTCGCTGTCGCCGGAGAAGGGGTCTGGGAAGCGAAGCTGGTACTCGAACACCGGGTTGCCGGTGGGCTGAAGGACCCGCTTGCCGTCCAGGTATACCTGGATATTGCTCTCCGGCAGGGAGCGGCCGGTGTAGGCGGTGGCCTGCACCGTCAGGGTGAAGTTGCGGTTGGTGGTTTCGGTGACGCCCTCTAAGTTGGTGACGATGGTGGGGGGATGGTCGCCGATGGTGGGGTGGCGCTCGTCGGCCTTCTGGGCCGCGTAGCGGATGGCGTAGTTCACCTCCTGGACGGTTTTATTGCCGTCCTTGCGGTAGAGGGTGAAGTAGTTGGTCTCGCCCCGGCAGAGCCGGGCCTGATAGTTCCGGCCGTCGGCGGTAAGGTACTGGCCGTTCTGGGAGGTCTGGCTGTTGCGGAGCTTGACCTTCAGGGTCTGGCCGTTGGCGTTGAGAATATAGGCGTAAAAATGCAGGGTGTCGCCGGTGAGCTGGTCATAGGTGATCTCGCCGCTGGCCAGCTTGAGCAGGCCGGAGATGGCGTGCATGGTGGTGGTTTTGCCAGCACCGTTTGCACCGATCAGCGTAACGATTTCTCCTTCGTCCACATGGAACGAAACATCCTTGATGGCGTGGATGGAACCGTAATAAACATTGATATTTTTAACCGAAAGCAGCTCACCCATTAGTCGTCACCTCCCAGATAGGCCGCAATGACCTTGGGGTTATTGCGGATGGTTTTGCCGTCGCCGCGGGCAATCACACGGCCATAGTCCAGCACGGTGATCTCCTCGCAGATACCCATAACGAAGTTCATATCATGCTCTATGAGCAGGATGGCAACGCCGAACTGGTCACGCACGCTGTGGATGGTGTTCATCAGTTCTTCGGTTTCGTTGGGGTTCATACCGGCTGCGGGCTCGTCCAGCAGCAGCAGTTTCGGGTTGGTAGCCAGGGCACGGGCAATTTCCAGCTTGCGCTGTTTGCCGTAGGGCAGTTGGCTGGCTTTATAGTTAGCCTCCGCATCCAGGTCAAAAATTTTCAGCAGCTTCATAGCACGGCGGTCCATCTCGTGCTCTTTCTCACGGAAAGACGGCAAGCGCAGGATACCGGTCCACATGCCATAAACGACCTGGTTGTGCAGGCCGACCTTGACGTTATCCAGAACTGTCATATCATTAAACAGGCGGATGTTCTGGAACGTGCGGGCAATGCCCGCCTTGCTGATGGCTTCCGGGGTGGCACCGGTAATATCGTTGCCATCCAGCACAATGTTGCCCTCGGTGGGCTTATACACACCGGTCAGCATATTGAACACGGTGGTTTTGCCCGCGCCGTTGGGGCCGATCAGGCCATACAGATGGCCTTTTTCGATTTTAAGGTCCAGCTGCGAAACGGCTTGCAGGCCGCCGAACGCAATGCCAAGGTTACTGACTTCCAGCAGTGCCATTTATGCCGCCTCCTTTTTGCTTTTATCCTTTAGGAATTTGTTCAGCTTCAAAATCGGGAATTTCTCGGTGATTTTTTCAGCCACTTCTTTGCGCCATGCCACCAGCTTGGGGCTGCGGGTAAAAATCATCATGACAATCAGAACGATAGCATAGATCAGCATGCGGTAATCGTTCAGGCCGCGCAGCATTTCGGGCAGAACGGTCAGGATGGCCGCTGCAATCACGGAGCCGCGGATGCTGCCGATGCCGCCCAGAACCACGAAGACCAGAATGTTGATGGAGGTATTGAAATTGAACTTGGTGGCCGTGATAGAGCCGTAATTCATGGCGTAAAGCGCACCGGCCATACCCGCCAGAAACGCGGAGACCACGAAAGCCTTCATCCGGAAAGCAGTGACATTGATGCCCACGGATTCGGCAGCGATCCGGTTGTCCCGGACGGCCTTGATTGCCCGGCCTTCCCGGGAGTTGATCAGGTTCTGCACAACGAACAGGGTGAACAGAATCAGCACGAAACCCACGGCAAAGGTGGACAGCTTGGTAATGCCGGTTGCGCCTCTGGGGCCGGAGACGATCATCTGGCCGCCCGCGCCCAGAGTCAACCCTGCGGAGCTCATGGTGGCATGAAGTCCTGTCTCATCAATGCCCAGATAGAGATTTCCGAAGATGTTCTTCATGATCTCGCCGAAGGCCAGGGTCACGATTGCCAGATAGTCGCCCCGGAGACGAAGCACCGGGATGCCGATGAGAAAGCCGATGGCACCGGCCATCACGCCGCCCACCACCATGGCCGAGCTGATCCCCTATCTGCTGACCGTGTTCGTGG
>OHLF01000041.1_pt1 | contig 79819 bp, 62 predicted proteins | sample 1569001 | NCBI WGS metagenome assembly OHLF01 (sample SAMEA3879541, study PRJEB24766) | human gut metagenome | biome: human-associated habitat; feature: feces | place: USA | collected 1985/1987
TAGATTATCAGTTCAGAGGTTCGAATTTTAAAGGAGGATATCTTTAACGCTTACCTTTTAAAGAGGCTTTTATGGAAAATAAAAAATTGTTCAACATCAGTAGAATCCTTGTAGATTCTCTTATCGTCATATTTGTTTTAGCTTCTACTTTAATGATGGCTTTTAGGGGTCAAGGAACCTTAGCTTCTAAAGGTGTGGAAATGTTTAAGTATTACACCGTCGATAGCAATATATTGATGGGTATTGTTGCTTTAATAAAAATCTATTTTGATATTGAGATTACTTTGGGTAAGATTCAAAAAGTACCTCTTTGGACTCACCTTTTATATTTTGTAGGAGTAGTCGCTCTCTCAGTGACATTCTTGACTGTTGTTTTCTTTTTAGCACCGATGAAAATTGTTCATGGTGGAAGTTATTTTGATTCATTTAAATATGCCAATACATTCATGCATCTTTTAACTCCTATATTATCTGTTCTTGGTTTTCTTTTATTTGAAAGAAATAGGAAAATGAACATGTGCTGGAGTTTATTGCCTGTAAGTAGTGTGTTCATTTATGCTATCTATTATTTGATTCAATTATTCATTCATGACTCGTTTGGAAAATCAGAATATGATTGGTATGGTTTTACTACTTCTCCTATTCCCTGGCCGGTCTTTCTTTTGGTCATGATAGGTGCTAGTTATTTAGTTTCGCTGGGTCTTTTCTATGCATCTGGATCACATGTGAGGAAAGAGAAGACCAAAGTTTAGTTATAATATGTGACAATGCTATATGATATTAGTGTAAAGGACTTAGACAATGGAAATCAATGATAAAGAAAATGGACTTATAAAGAGACTTACTAATAAAACTTTCAAATTTGATAAGAGGTTTATGGATGGATACTATTCAGCCAATTATTTTATTAAGACTAGAAAAATCGTATTAGAACATTTGCAAGGCCATATAGCGAAGATGCAATTCTTCCAAAGAAGTGATGATGTCATGGCTTGTGGATTGGATGAGTGCATTGCTCTATTGCAAGAATTTTCTTCTAACCCAGAGGATTTGGAAATAGAAGCTTTGAATGATGGCGATATTGTTAAATCTGGTGAACCGGTATTGAAAATCAAAGGGAGATATGAAGATTTTGGATTCTTAGAAGGCGCCATAGACGGAATTCTTTCTAGAAGGTCATCGGTTGCTACTAATTGCTATAGAGTTTTGAAGATTGCAAATGGCAAACCGGTGTTAAATATGGGCGATAGACAGGATGATCCTTATACGCAAAGTGGAGATGGATATGCTTCATATGTCGCTGGAATGAGATTGTTTTCTACCGATGCTCAGGGTGCCTGGGTAGGAATCTTGGGCGGTGGAACAATGCCTCATGCCTTGATAGAACTTTGTGATGGGGATGTCAATAAAGCTGCCGACTATTTTTATGAGACATTTTCTGGTAAACCTATTACAGTACTCATAGATTATAGAAACAACGCTGTATGGGATAGTGTTGCATTGGCAAGACATTTGGGAGACAAATTAGGAGCTGTGAGAGTCGATACTTCCAAAGCTTTAATCGACCATTACTTCGATGATAAGATGGATGAATATGAAGGCAAAGATATTCATGGTGTCAATATATATCAAATAAAAGCTTTGAGAGAAGAACTAGACAAAGCTGGTTATCCTTTTGTTAAAATCGTTGTTTCATCTGGTTTTGATGAAAAGAAAATAAAGTTCTTTGAAGATAATGGTGCACCTGTTGATATATATGGTGTAGGAACCTCTTTGTTAAAGATATTTGTCGGTTATACAGGTGATTTAGTTGAGTTGGACGGAAAACCTCAAGCTAAGGAAGGAAGGTCAGATATTCCTTCTTCAAGACTTGAAAAAGTTAAACTTAATAAAAGAGTTTAATATTCGTATAAGACCTAAAATCTAGCTTAACTGCTAGATTTTTTTATATATTGATTTTTTTCGCTCTCTATATGGTTTAACAAAAAAAAGTCTAAAAATTAGCACTTACTAGTTGACATTGCTAAAACTCAAGATATAATTTCACTTAGCAGTTGGATGAAAAGAGTGCTAAAGCTGCGGGAAGGAGGTTTGAGATGAAACAAGATAGATTGGACCAAATCCTTAAATATATCGTTGAAGATTTCATCAGGACTTCTCAACCTGTTGGAAGTCAAAATCTTATCAAGGATCACAACTTATCTTATAGCTCTGCCACTATCAGAAACGATATGGCAAAGTTGGAGAAGGAAGGCTTGATTGAAAAGAGACACACTTCCGGAGGTAGGGTTCCTTCCACTAAGGGACTTCAGTACTACATCGATCATCTCAAGGATGACGAGGTGGAAAATTCAACTGCCGTTGATGGATTTGACAAAGAGTTTGCAATGGTATTCAGAAACAAAGCTCAGTCATTTGAAGATATGATTTCAAAGAGCTGTGAGGTGTTGAGTCAAGTCACATCTCTAGCGGCTGTGTCGTTAGGAAATCGAGCTTCAAACGAAAACTTGACTTCGGTTACCTTGACTCCTTTGTCTCCGTCGGTCGCTACTGTTATTCTTCTAACAGATAGAGGTCATGTTGAAAATAAAACGTTTCCCGTAAAAAAGGATACGGATATGAATTCTTTGACCACTGGCATCAAGATATTGAACTCTAGATTGACCGGTACTCCCATCAGCGAGATTGAAGAGAGGGTAAAGGCTATTGAGCCGATACTCAAAGCTCAGATAGGTAAGGATACTCAAGTTGTGATAGAGGCTTTCGTAGAAGCGTTTGTCTCCTTTGCAAAGAAAAGATATCATTCCTATGGAGTAACTAAGCTCTTGTCTAATCCGACCTATGAGAACGATAAGAATAGCGTTATGGAAGCCTTGAAGGTTTTGGAAGGAAAAGTTGGATTGGATGAAGGGGTGTTGTCGGAAAAGGAAGATGACGGGACAAACGTCAGGTTGGCTCAAGGTGCCAATGTCGCTGTGGTCAGTCAAAAAGTTGATCTTCCCGGTCTTCCTAAGACGGAAGTAGCTGTCGTCGGACCTAAGGGCATGGATTATAAAAAAGTCATGGCTGCTCTTAAATGTTTATCCGACAACATTCAAAAGTACTTCAATACCGATGATGAGAGTTCTATTGAACCATCAGTCGAGAATGATTTACACAAACAAAAGATGAAAAAGAAGGGAGGCTAATCCATGGAAGAAAGAAACAAGGAAGAATCACCATTGGGCGAAGTAAAAGAAGGAACCCAAAAGGTTGAAGGTAAACCTGAAGGAAAAAATGGTGAAAAGACTTCTAAAGAAGATGCTGATAAGAAAAATGTCGAAATGTTGAAAGAACAGCTCTCTCAGCTCAGAGATGAAAAAGATAAATGGATGAACAAGTACTATCAAGAGTTGGCTGATGTCCAAAATCTTAGAAAAGAGATTCAAAGAGACAATCAAAGCCTTCTCGAATATCGTGCTATGCCATTCATAGAAAAGTTGGTTCCATTCTTGAATTCCATGGATATGGCATTCAAGAGTGAGCCTAAGGATCCTGCTGTAAAGAGTTGGATTGATGGAATCCATATGTCTTACAAGCAATTGTGGCAGGTCATGGCTGAAGAAGGTCTCACAGAGATTGATCCAAAGGTAGGAGATGAATTCGATCCAGCATGGATGCAATCGATGCAGACTGTCGATGGTGAAAAGGATGATGCTGTTGCTCAGGTCTTCATGAAAGGATACAAGCTTAAGAATAGACTTGTTTCTCCCGCTATGGTTGTTGTTACCAAGAAGGTAGAGAAGAAACCTGAGGATGAGAAGAAAGACGGTACGAAGTAATAGAGAAAAATTAATCCAGGAGGATATATCAATATGGCAAATGAAGTAATTTTGGGAATCGATTTGGGAACAACTAACTCTGTTGTTTCCTATATGCAAGATGATGGAACAGTTAAGGTTATTCCTACACCTGATGGACCTTCTACATGTCCTTCAGTAGTCTGCTTCAAGAATGATGGAGAAGTGGTAGTCGGAAATGCTGCAAAGCGTCAAATGATTACCAATCCTGATTCAGTCTATTCTATCAAGAGACATATGGGTGATCGTAATTATAAGGTTCACATCAATTGCATCAACAAGGATTTCACACCTGAGGAAATCTCAGCTAAGATTCTTGCCTACATCAAGTCCTATGCTGAGGCAAATATCGGACATCCTGTAAAGAAGGCTGTCATCACTTGCCCTGCATATTTCGATGATGCTCAACGTGAAGCTACAAAGAATGCTGGAACCATCGCTGGTTTGGAAGTTGTTCGTGTCTTTGCTGAACCTACTGCATCTGCTTTGGCTTATGGTTACTCTGACAAAAAGAAGAGCGGCAAGGTCATGGTCTTCGATTTGGGTGGTGGAACATTGGATGTTTCCATCCTCGATATAGGAGATGGAACCTTCCAAGTCGTTTCTACTTCTGGTGACGTGCACCTCGGTGGTGATGACTGGGATAAAGGTATCATGGAATGGGTCTTCAGTGGCATCAAGGATAGCTTCAATTTGGACCTCCACAGCAACAAGATTGCTGTTCAACGTATCAAAGATGCATCCGAGCAAGCTAAAATTGCTTTGACTAGCCAAACTTCCACTGAAATCACTTTGCCTTACCTTGCAATGGGAGCAGATGGAAATCCTGTCAACTTCTCTGCTACTTTGACTCGTGCAAAGTTCCAAGAAATCACTAGAAGTTTGATCGATCGTTGCATACCTCCTATGGAGAATGCTTTGAGAGATGCTAAACTTAACAAATCAGATATCGATGACGTATTGATGATCGGTGGATCCACTCGTATGCCTGCTGTCTTGGATTTGGTAAAGAATTATATGGGTAAAGCTAACCAATCCATGAACCCTGATACTGCTGTTTCTGTCGGTGCTGCTATCAATGGTGGAGTCATTCGTGGAACAGTCAAGGATGTTGTCCTTCTCGATGTCACTCCTTTGACTTTGGGTATTGAGACTCTCGGTGGAGTTTTGACACCTCTCATCACTAGAAACACCACAATTCCAACATCCAAGTCTCAAATATTCTCAACTGCTGCTGATAATCAACCTGGTGTTGAAGTCATGGTCTACCAAGGCGAGCGTCCTATGGCTGCTGATAACAAGTTCTTGGGTCGCTTCTCACTTGAAGGAATTCGTCCTGCACGTCGTGGAGAACCTCGTATTCAAGTTACATTCTCATTGGATGTCAACGGTATCTTGACAGTCACTGCTAAGGATCTCGACACCAATAAGGAACAACATATCACCATTTCCAACTCTTCAGGTTTGACCAAGGAAGAAATCGATAGAATGGTCGAGGAAGCCAAGGAGAACGAAGCTAACGATAAGAAACGTAAGGAAGATGCCGATACTCGTAACCAAGCCGAGACTTTGATTAACCAAATCGATGATGAAGTCAGCAAGGCTGGTGATAAGCTTCAACCCGCTCAAAAAGAATCTATCCTCAAGATTCGTAACGATATTAAGACTGCTCTCGATAAGAACGATCTCGATACAGTGCGTCAAAGAATAGCTGAACTTCAACAGGCTGCTTATCAGGCACAACAGTTTGCTGGTCAAAATGCTGCTGGTGCAACCCCTGAGCAAAATACTGCTGGCTCCACTGAAGCTAAAAACAATAATTCTGACACCGACGGACATGTCTATGATGCAAAGCCTGGTGACAACAACGGAAATAAGTAATCTAGATTAGTATTTGTAGTTAGGCAGGCTATGTGCCTGCCTGTTGTTTGTTAAAGAAAGGATGGATGATATGGCTCAAGAAGAAGATTATTATGCGATATTGGGAATCGATAAATCCGCAAGCCAGGATGATATTCAAAAAGCATATAGATCCATGGCAAAAAAATGGCATCCAGATGTCAATCACGATCCAAATGCCACTGAGATGTTTGAAAAAATAACCAAAGCTTATGATGTTTTGAAAGATCCACAGAAACGTGCTGCATATGATCAATTTGGATCTGCTGCAGTCGATGAGAATGGGCAAGCTGGATTCAATGCTGGCGGCTTTAATGGGTTTAATCAAGGCGGCGCCGATGGTTTTGATGTAGATGATTTATTCAATCAGTTCTTTGGCGGTGGAAGAAGAAGGACTCGTCAGGATTCGAGAAGTAGTGGACCTGTAAGGGGAGAAGACAAATTTATTCGTATGAAGGTGTCCTTTATGGATGCAGTCAATGGTAGAAATGTCGAAATGCCTTATACGTATGATTCTGTTTGTCCTACCTGTCAAGGAAAGAAAGCAGTCAATCCATCCGATGTAGTTGCATGTCATACTTGTGGTGGCTCAGGTGTGGTCGTTCAAGCTCAAAGAACAATGTTTGGAACTTTCCAAACACAGACCACGTGTCCTGACTGTAACGGAAGTGGAGTAAAGATTAAGAATCCATGTTCGGATTGCCATGGTACTGGATATAAGACTGTCAAGACAAACTTGAAGATTACTGTTCCCGCCGGTATTGCTCAGGGACAACAGTTGCGTGTTCCTAACAAAGGTGGACGTGGATTGAACGGTGGACCTAATGGTGACTTGTTCATTGAAATTGTCATCGGTGAGGACAAGCAATTCCGTCGTGAAGGTAACGACATCCATATAGATTTGGATGTTCCTTTGGTAGTAGCAGTTCTCGGTGCTGATGTCGATATTCCTACGGTTTATGGAACCACATCGATTCATATCGATAACGGGACACAGCCTGGAACAATACTTAGAGTTCGTGGACAAGGTGTCAAAGGCTTGTCTGGAACAGGTGATGAGTATGTGCATTTGAATATTGTTGTTCCTAAGAAGATCACCGATAAAGAACGCGAGCTTTATGAGCAAATTGCTCAGCAAGCAGACGTCAAAGTATCTTCTAAGAAGACAGGAATATTTAAGAACATATTCAAAAAGAAGTAAAAGTAGAAAAATAGCCCGCAAAAGCGAGCTATTTTAGTTTGTAAACCATTGTTAATCGGCCACAACCTTATACGATTATGGAAAGTGGTTAACAAAAATACTATAATATATTACGAAAAAGGATTGGAATAATATTTAATACATGGACAGTAGCCATTTAAGTCGATTTATTTATTTTGCTGATGATAATTTTGGTACTAATAATGTTGGAGCTCTCGTCGGTTTTATAGTGGGATTAGTTTTATTGTGTTTGTTGTCTTTTTTTACTACATTATGCGAGGTCGCATATCGAGAATCTTCACCTACAAAACTTAGATATGCCTATAGAAAGGCTGCGGGAAGATTAGCTTTTAAATTAGTAGAAAAGAAAGACATGGTTGTAATGTGCAACCGTCTTTTGGATGTGCTATGCACCATTGCAATTGTTATTGTAGCTATTTACTTAGGTCTTTTGACTATCGGAAGTAATTGGTTAGTTATTTTGATGGCTATATTGGTAGCTTTCTTTGTCGCAATTGTTTTAGGCGAGGTCATACCTTCAACAATTGCACAACAAAGGCCTGAGAGATGTGCCGTCATTATGAGTTACCCGATGGCCATCATCTTTTATTTGTTTTATCCATTGACATTTATATTCTATGAATTTACTAAATTGTTAAAGAAATGGTTCCATATTCAAGAAACTGCCGATGTCTCAGAAAAAGAGTTGAAAGTATTAGCGAGTGACGCTTATAGAGAAGGTAGCATTGAAAAGGAAGAACATGATTTGGTTCTCAATTCATTGAATTTTGATGACAAGACAATCGAAAGAATCATGGTTCCTGTTAGAAACTTCTCTGCAGTTAATACAGAGATGACCATAGATAAAATCTGTAAATTGTTTGAAGAGACTAATTACTCGAGATTACCGGTGTTTGATGAGAAGACAAAGAAATTTATCGGAATTCTTCACCAAAAGGATTTCTATGAATTGATGATAAGCAATAATGGACAAGAAGAAATATCGTCGATTATAAAGCCTGCCTTGTTCATGGATTATAAGACAAATTGTTCAAAGGCATTGAAGAGATTTCAAGCTTTGAGACAGCATATAGCGTTTGTTAGAAAAGATGGAATTGTAATTGGTCTTATCACTATTGAAGATTTGCTGGAAGAGTTGGTCGGTGATATTGAAGATGAGTACGATGCTGAGGATTTAGAAAAGGAAGCTGCTGAGAAGCTTCAAGCTAGAAGCGATAAGGCAGATGCCCAAGAAGTCGATAGAAGAAGAGAAGAATTTAAGGATTCAGTCATCCTGACTGGACCTGAAGATGAAGGAGATAGCGACGAATCACCTATTGATGATTCTGTGAACGATGATTCAAATGACGCTTAAACAAAAAGTAATAAACATCTTAAAAATACAAGAAAAAGATATATCAGTTTTGGCTAAGGAAATGAATATTCCTGAAGCTGAGCTTTTATCGCTTTTAGAAAGGACTGATCTTACTCCTCAATTCATAGAAAGCCTAAGTCATCACCTCAGACTATCATCAAAAGATTTGATGAAGGATGATTCTAAGTCCATTCCTTTAGGTGTATATGACTTTAAGTATGACAAACAAATTCGTAAAGAATGGTTCAGGAATTCTTTTAATTCGATATTGTTTGTCGTCTATTTGTCTATCTCAATAGTTTTGTGTTTCCTTCTTTTTGCTTTTATTCCAAATGAAATCAATCAAAGTTTTATCATAGGAATTATTTGTACTTGTTTGATGGTTTTAATAACAATCTTATATCCTTTGGTCTGCCAAATCTCTTTTATTAAAAGGTACAACACGATTAAAAATGGATTTAGGATAGCTGTTTATCCAAATGAGATTTCTTATTATAAAAAAGGAATAAATGGTTATGATTTCGATTCTTCTTTCTCTTTGAATGATATATTGATATTTAGTGAGACTACGAATATTTTTTATATGACTAATCAAAAATTTCAAAGTCAATTCATTTATAAGAATGATTTATCTAATGATGAAATAGAAATGATAAGAGATTTGATAAGGAAGAATTCTATGATCAATATGACCAGAGAATCAATTCCTTTCGAACAATTCAACATGATGAAGACATATGAGAAAGCAAAGAAACAAAGAAAGGGTTACATCATTGTTTCCTTGGTAGTTAGTTTCGTATTGTCTTTCCTTGTCGGATTAAGTGCCTGGTTTTTACTCAGTAATTTATCTATAAACTTATATCAACTTTACTCTGTATTGATTGGTCTTGGTTATTTTGTCTTGGTTTTACCATTGAGTTTTATCTGATTTCATTCCTACTATAATTATATTGTTTTGGAGGTTTAATAATGGATATCAAGGATTATAGAATCGTGTATTTAGGAACACCAGAAATCTCAGCTTCTTTGTTGGAAGCTATGATTCAAAATGGGTTCAATATTGTCGGAGTTATTACGCAACCAGATGCTCCTAAAAAAAGAGGCGGCAAAGCCAGTCCTTCACCGGTTGGTGAAGTTGCACTAAAGCATAATTTACCTTTGCATAGACCTTTGAAATTAAATAAAGACTATTCTATTTTAGATGAATGGAAACCCAATCTTTTGTTGACTTATGCTTATGGTCAGATTCTTTCTACTAAAGTTTTAAGTTATTCAAAACTTGTGCCTTTGAATGTACATGCTTCATTGCTTCCTAAATTAAGAGGCGCATCTCCTATTCAAACCTGTCTTATCGAAGGAGACAAAAAGACAGGTGTATGTTTGATGGAGATGGTCAAAGCTATGGATGCAGGAAGGGTGTTTGCTAGTGAAGTCATTGAAATCCCTGAGGATATGAATTTCACCTCTCTCGAAGAGAAGGTATCTGATGTCGCTATAAATCTCGTTTTGAATAAGCTTCCATTGTTTTTTGAAGGAAAATTAGAAGGCATTCCTCAAAATGAGAGTCAAGCCACTTTTTGTCATTATATAACCAAGGATGATACGGAATTGGATTTGGATTATTCAATTGATAAGTTTATTAATATCGTCCGTGCTTTCTCTATTAAGCCTGGTGCTTTTATTAGAACAATGAATGGAGATGAACCTTTAAAAATCTTATCTTGTTTTCCATATGATGACAAAAGTGTTAAAAAAGGTGAATTGAAAGCAGTGGATAAGAAACATTTAGTACTAGGATTGAACAATGGTCAGGTTTTGATAACAAGTATTCAAAAGCCTGGAAAGAAACCCTGCGACGGTTCTTCTTTCATCAACGGAATGGGTAGTGAACATGTTATATTAATCAAGCATAAAACGGAGGACATAAAAAATGATTGAAATAGTTGTTAAGGGCTTTGGCTCTATCAAGGTTGTGATGGATTACAAAGATGCACCTAATACATGTGCTAACTTTGTGGAATTGGCTAGAAAAGGTTTCTATAACGGATTGACTTTCCATAGAATTATCAAGCACTTTATGATTCAAGGTGGTGATCCATTAGGAACAGGAGTCGGTGGACCTGGATATGGAATTAAAGGTGAGTTCTTGGCAAATGGAGTTGACAACAGACTTTCTCATAAAAGAGGTGTTATTTCAATGGCTAGAGCTCAAGATCCTGATTCAGCAGGAAGCCAGTTCTTCATCTGTGATGTTGATGATGGATTCTTGGATGGACAATATGCAGCTTTTGGATTTATTGAATTAAATGATGTGGATTCATTCAAGACTTTGGATAAAATTGCTGCTGTTAGAACTCATAAGCCTTTCTCTGATATGCCTTATGAACCAGTCGTCATTGAAAAGATGGTAGTCTCTGAAGATGAGCCATCTAATCCTGTTGAAAAAATTGAAGACTAACATTTAAGGAACTGTTGTCTTGATTAAAGTTTTTCAGTGCGAAGATGAAGGTTACGGCCGAATCTTCGTAAACGACACCATAAAAAAGGATTATCCAAATCTCGATAGAGATATGGATTATTTTCATATCGACGCAAATTTGGATTCTCTTCAAACTTTAGTGGATGAAGCGTTGACGATGTCTTTTACGGGTGAAGATAAAGTCATTTTGTTGACCGGATGTGACTTTTTGTCTCAACCTAAGAAGAGAGGTGGTCCTAATAAAGATGATATCCAGGCTTTCATAAAATATTTGAAAAATCCTAGTGATATCACTTCTATTTACATATTAGTAGATGGCAAAGTGCAAAGAGGTGAATTACTTAATAGTTTGAAAAAGGTCTCCACTTTTTTGGATATAACATCTCCTTCAGATAGTGAATATATAGGATACGGTCAAAAAATAGCAGCTCAGCAGAACAAAGCGATAGATAGAGAAGCCTGCATATTGGTGAAAGATAGAGTTGGAAATGATTTTAGATCATATATAAACAATGTCAAACTTCTATTGGAGTACTCATCCAATGTTTCGACTAAAGATGTGAATGTCTTGGTGAAAGAACCTCTTCAAGATAATACTTTTGATTTATGCGACTTGTTGTTGAATGGAGATGTGAAGTCTGCACTGGCTTTATATAGAGATTTGATAAAAGGTGGAAGACTTCCTTTGACTTTGTTACCCATGCTTCTTTCCCAACTTAGATTTTTGTTTGAAGTCAGTTATCTTAAAGCGATGAGAATGGATAAATACTCCATGGCTCAACAATTGAATTGCAAACCTGGAAGAGTTGGATTTGCCATGGATAAGCTTTCAAAAGTATCATCCCTATCGCTGTTAAAATCAATGGCGGATTTATCTAAAATTGAAAAAGAAATAAAGTTTGAATTAGATGATGCGGATATGAAAATGGAGTTATACATACTTAATTTCACGAAGTATTTGGTAAGGTGAAGACCTTACCATTTTTCTTTACAACTTCTTTACATTCCTTTACAAGATTATGGTTTCAATGAAAATGTCATGGGAGGATAATACATTAGGTTTTAAAGAGAACCATAAAAAGGGGTTAAAAATGATCAAGAATAGATTGATTGCTTGTTTGGTCTTGGTTTGTTCATTTGGATGTTTGGCTAGCTGCAGTGTTGATACTTCAAAGAAACCATCCGACAAGGCTGACTTCAAAACTGATTCAAATATCAAGGTTTACACCAGACCTACAACTTCTGGAACCAGAGAATGTTTCTTCGAAAAAATCGGTTATGCAAAAGGAAAGAAGGGTGGACTTGTTTCCAAAGCTAACGAAGTGGCTGAAAATGGTGATATGCTTTCCGCAATCGCCAACGATACTTATGGAATCGGATATGCTTCTTTGGATTCGTTGAAGAATAACACTAGTGTCAAAGGATTGAAGTTTGAGGGTGTTGAGGCTACTTCAGAGAATGCTTTGAATGGAACTTACAAGTTGAAGCGTTACTTCAATATTGTGGCTGATACCGGAAGCAATGCTGATTCCGATTTGAATGATTTGGCTAAAGCATATTGGGATTTCACATTCTCAAAACAAGGATTAGCAATCGCCAGCCAAAATGGTGGTATTGTTAATGCAGATGTTTTGAAGAATGCTGCTTCATTTAAGACTTCGGATTATACCATCTTCACCAAGGATGTTTCTTCTAAGACTATCGGAATTGCTGGGTCTACTTCAGTAAAGAACATTTCCACTGCTACTGAGAATGCATTTATCGCTCTTTGGACAGATTCCACCAAGGCTCCTAAGTTTGATATTTCAAAGCAAACTGGATCTGGAACTGCTGTTCCTAATCTCCAAAGCAAGACTGCTCAAATCGGATATTTGTCTCGTGAATTGGATGATGCCGAGTTGACAACTTTGGGTGGAATCACTGGCTCTAAACATGATCACATCTGCACTGATGCAGTAGTCGCCATCGTCAATATTAAGAACACTTCTGTTTCTAACATCACTGGAACGCAATTGGCTAGAATTTATCTCGATTCCAAAGATACTCAATGGGCTGATTTGTTCAAAGATGGTGTTTCACAAATTACCAAGTGGAATGAACTTGCTTAATTCGTGTTTTGTTATTAAATAATTGGTAGTTAAGCCGGAAAAATATCTCCGGCTTTTGTCGGTTTTAAGGAGGAGGGTCAATGGATCAATCAAACGATAGTTTGGCATTGTCAATTGAACAAAAAACTAAGAAGGGCTGTGAAAGAAAAATGCTCACAGACAAAATTGTCAAAGGTATTTTCTTTTTCTTAGCTTCTCTTTGTATCATTATTGTTTTAGTGACTTTAGGTTATCTCATCTGCTCCGGTATTCAACCATTCTTTAAGGAATATCCTGATGGAGAAAAATTAGATGCAGGTTATTTCTTCACTGGAATCAAATGGGAAGCTGGTAATTATGGTGTCTTTTGGATCTTTGTCAACACACTTTATTTAACTCTTTTGTCTATGGTTATTTCAATTCCTCTAAGTGTTTTGACTGCATTATGTATTATAAGAATTGCGCCGAAGCCAATCGGCGAGTTGCTAAATGCTGTGGTCACAGTCTTAGCAGGTATTCCTTCTGTTATCATCGGTGTTTTCGGTGTGGGTTTTATTTGCCCGATGGTCAGAGATTTTGGTAATTTTTTCGGAATACAAACAGCTGGTGGAAAATCTGGATTGTCAGCCATTATAGTTTTGGCTTTGATGTCTCTTCCAACTATTACATCGATGTCTGTCACAGCTTTAAAAGCAGTTGATAAAAAGATGATCTTAGCTAGTTTGGCCTTAGGTGCTTCTCCTACTCAAACTAACTTTAAGATTGTATTGACAGATGCTCAAAGCGGAATATTTGCTGGAATCATTTTGGGAATCGGTAGATCTTTAGGAGAAGCGACAGCTATTCAAATGGTCACCGGTGCAATCTCTGGACCAGAATTCAATATCTTCGAGAACACAGCTACTATAACGACTGTCATGTTAAAAGGAATAGGAGAAGCCACAATAGGTTCTTTAAACTATGAAGCTCGTTTCTCTGCAGGTCTTATATTGATGTTGATTATCATCATCACTAACGTTGGATTGAACGCTATTAGAGATGCTATTTATAGAAAGAGAAATGGAATAGTAAAGCCTAGTAGAAAAGCTAAGAGAAAGGAGGCAAAAGCATGAATACCAATTTGGATATTAATGTCGAGATTGAAAGACTAAACAAGCTTTGTGCCTCTAAATCAATCGATAATAATACTCTTTTACTAGACATGAAGAAAATAAAGAAAAACAAGGATATCACTACTATTTATAAGTATGGATTTAATTCTCTTCAAGATGCTGTCGCTTTAGCAAAGGTTATTTTGAGAAAAAAGAAGCTCCCCAAAGTTGAATCTATGGTGTTTAACTCAGATGAATCCTCTGATGTTACATCTTTGGAAGTCGATTCTTATCAACAAAAGTATATAGAGAATGCTTCTAAGAAAAACAAAAATAGAATTAAGATTGGATCTGGATTTAAGCTTGGATTTACTTGGCTGTTCACCGGTGTGACTTTCATGGCTGTTTTGGCTATTATTATCTTTGTGTTCCACAAAGGTTGGTCAACCTTGAGTTGGAATTTCTTCTCCGGGGATTATAAATCTCAACAAGTCTCCGCTATGACTAAAGATGGGTATTATAACGATGGAACAACTCAATATTCGTATGATCCTAAAAGCAATGAATTTTATTCTTCTAGATGGGGAATTGCTGTAAAAGATTCTAAATCGAACGATGGTCAAGCTACGGTCGAGATAACTTATCTCGATTCTAATTCGCCTCTTGTTACTGAGATGGTCGATACGAATGAGAATATAGCTCCTTTTGTTGTAGGATGGAACTTAGCTGGATTTACTATCTTTACGGATGATTTCCAAATCATTTCAGTCGGTGTCAAGGCAGAGAAGCCTAAAGATGAGACTTATGCTCAATACTACATGGAAGTCATGGATAAAACTACAATGATCACTCTTTCGAACATCACATATGGTGGTGATGGAATTAAAGGATCGTTTGTAGCTACTATTTTTATGATTCTTTTGACTTTGCTGTTTGCTCTACCTCTAGGAATAGGAGGAGCTATTTATTTAGCTGTCTATTCAAAGCCCAATAAGTTTACTTCGATGGTTAGATCCGCAATCGATTTGTTATCAGGTATACCTTCTATTATATTTGGATTGATTGGAGCTATGGTTTTCATTCCAATCACTTCTGGTGGTGGTCATCAAGGTTCATTATTGTCTGGTGCTTTGACATTAGCTATCATGGTCTTGCCTATCATTATTAAGAATACGGAAGAGGCAATAAAAGTAATTCCTAAATCCTTGTCTGAAGCTAGTTTGTCGTTGGGAGCATCCCAATCTCAAACAGTCTTCAAGGTAATTCTTCCAAATGCTATGAGTGGAATCTTGACTGGTACAATCTTAGCTACTGGAAGAATTATTGGAGAATCGGCTTCGTTGATGTTTGCTGTGGGTATCACTATTCAAGACAACATTCAAATATTGAGTCCTGCCACAACATTGGCCACACATATTTGGTATATCATGGCTGGTGAGAATCCAAACTATGATGCAGCATGCTCAATCTCTATAGTAATATTGTTTATGGTGTTGATATTGAACGTACTACTATCGATCGTATCTCATTATTTGAATAGATATCAAGCCAATGCTTCTGAGACATGGTTTACTAAGATTATTCATAAGATTAAGAAGAAGAGACAATCTAGAAAGGAGGCTATCTAAAATGACTGAAGAAGAGAAAAAGAGAGCTGAAAAACTCGCCAAGATGCATGAAGCTGATAGTAGAACGGATTTGGAAATGGGGCATCCAATCGAAGTCGGAAAAGATCCATTGATAGGTGCACCAGCTGTTGCCGCACAAGAGGAAAAAGATCTTCAAAACTCTCAAAGACTTGTCTTCGATATACATAATCTTAAGCTTAGCTATGGTGATTTTGAAGCTTTGCATGGAATCGATATGAAGATTGAAAAAAATAAAGTCACGGCTTTTATCGGACCATCTGGATGCGGTAAATCAACTTTCCTTCGTTGTTTGAATAGAATGAATGATTTGACTGATGGATGCAAAATAACCGGTGAAATTCTTTATCATGGTGAAGACATAAGAAAGATGAATGAGATTTTGTTGAGAACCAAAGTAGGAATGGTTTTCCAACAGCCTAATCCATTTCCTATGTCTATTTGGGATAACATTACCTATGGACCTAGATGCCAAGGTATTCATGACAAGGATTTTTTGAATCAATTAGTTGAGTCTTCTTTGAGAGAAGCTGCTTTATGGGACGAAGTAAAAGATAAGTTAAAGAAATCCGGCTTAGCTTTGTCTGGTGGTCAGCAGCAAAGGCTGTGTATTGCTAGATGTATTGCTATGAAGCCTGAAGTCATATTGATGGATGAACCTACCTCTGCTTTGGATCCTATCGCTACAAAAAAAGTCGAGGAACTAGTGAATAAACTCAAAGAAAAATATACAATAGTAATCGTCACTCACAATATGCAGCAAGCCACCCGTGTTTCTGACTATACTGCCTTCTTCATGGTCGGAAACTTGATAGAGTTTGCTCCTACCCAACAATTCTTCTCACATCCTAAAGAGAAGAAGAGTGAAGATTATATTACGGGAAGATTCTCTTAATCTAAAGGAGGAAAAGCAAAATGACATTTGATCAAGAAATGATTGCAATCAATGAAGAAATTGAAAAAATGTTTTCTTTGACTCGTGAATATTTGAGACGCTCTTTAGTTTATTATCTTTCTGATGAATCGATAGTTTTTGATACAAAGATCGACGATCATTTAGTAAATGATTGTGAAAGAAATGTTGAGGCTTGGTGTCTTTCAATTTTGCTTAGAGAAAAAGTATATGCTACTGACCTTAGAAGAGTTACTGGATGTCTTAAACTTGTAACTGATATAGAAAGAATCGGTGATCATGCTAGGGATATAAAGGAAGATGCAGATAAGATTAAAGTCTTGGGTGAAAAAGGACAGGATAAAGACTTGATTCAAGAATTTGTCGATTATGTTTTGAAGATGTATGATGATTCAGTTAAAGCTTTCGTTAGATTTGACTTTAAACTAGCAGAGGAAATTGCTGCTCAAGACAATGAAGTCGATTCTAAAGTCGATGCAATCTTGGATCAACTCATCAAAGAAAATAGTGAGAAAAAGGTAAGTGGTGCTTATGTTGTCTATCAAACCTTGATTATTAAATACTTGGAAAGAATTGTGGATCATGCTGTTAACATTGCTGAATGGGTAGTGTTTATTAAGAATGGATTCCATAAGGATAGCGTAATTATTTAGGAGAGTCTTTTATGAGTGGCTATTACAACTCTTTAAATAAATCGAAATATATAATCTATAGTGTCGAAGATGATGTAAATATTTCTCGAATAATAAATTTGACTATGGTAAAGGAAGGATATTCCATTCATTCTTTCTTGAATGGTCAAAGTTTCTTGGATGCTTTCAAAGAAACAAAACCGAATTTGATTCTAATGGATTTAATGCTTCCTGACTATACTGGTGAGGATTTGATAACCAAGGTTAGACAAAGCGAAGGTGGTGATGATGTCGATATCATTATAGTCTCTGCTAAAAACATGCTCGCTGATAAAATTGAAGGCTTGGATAGAGGAGCTGATGATTATATCGAAAAACCATTCGATATTTTGGAATTGATTGCTCGTATTAATGCACATTATAGAAGGACGATAAAACAAAGTGTTTTGTCATATGGTGAACTTGTTTTGGATGTCAACCAACATAGAGTCACTTTTAACGGGAACGAGGTGAATTTAACGGCTTCAGAATTCACCATATTAAAAACTTTGATGGAAAATATTGGCGATGTCATCTCAAGAGAACAATTGATTTCTATTCTTTGGGGTGATAACAAGGCTTTGGAGACTAGGACTATCGATATGCACATAAAAGAGCTTAGAAAGAAGCTAAATGATTCAAAAGGTCTTTTGATTCAAACGGTTTATGGTATAGGATATAAGTTGGGAATATTAGAGGATGAAAATTAAGGATTATATTAAGCTTTTTATAGTAGGAATATCAGTCAGTTATGTTTTTTATCTAGCTGGTTCTATAGCTTCATTTTGTGTCTCACATAATTCTTCTATAGATAGAATAAATAATTCTTTGATTCTTTTAAAAGATAATCAAGATTTAGTAATAGACAATGATAGCAAAATTTTAAAGACTGTTGACTCAGCTTTTCTCCATAATTTGGGATACGATAAATTGTCCCTTACCACTTATATCGATTATAATCCCGATCGATATGAAGGCTATATGAAGTTTGAGTCTAACAAATATGGTTATATAAAAATGGATGTTCCTAATGATGAAAAAATCAGTTTTTATTTTTTATCCATAGGATTACCTATTGTAACTATAACGGATGCATGCCTTATTGCCTTTGTCTGCGTTGAGAATAAAAAAATAACAAATAGGCTAGGCTCTTCTTTAAACAAGCTTGGAAATTCTTATGGTCATTTAGAAAATCCATATCTATATGAAGGTGATTTGGATTTGATGATTTCAACAATAGAAGAAGCGTCAAACAAGATCATTAATATGGATAATGACATCAAAGAAACTTATGAACGTACTATCGCATTGCTAGATTCCATGCCTAACGGACTTATTCTATTGGATTCAAAAAGAAACATTTTATTGAGGAATAAAGCAATTGAGAAATTTTATTATTCCATAAAAGAGCAGGGAAAAGATAATATTTTATTGGACTTAAAATCTAAGATTGAAGATTGCCTTAATCAAAAGCAATCAATATCTTTCGATTGGAATGTTCAAAACATTATTTATTCTATTTCTATAGAAGCACTAGGTGAAAAAGGTACAGCTATTTTAGTTTATGACGTAACTAATCAAAGACGAATTGAAGACACAAAACGTGATTTTATGGTCTACGCATCTCATCAGATGAAAACCCCTTTGACTTCTGTTATCGGCTATCTAGAGATGATAATAGATGGCGTTGTTACTGATGAAAAAGAAGTAAGAGAGATGACTAATGATGCCTTGACTTCAGCTAAGACTTTAAATGGAATGCTCAAGGATATGCTTTCCTTAGCAAAGATGGAAAGCAATGTTCCACTGAACAGAGAAAAGATAGATTTGGCTGAAATGACCAATGTTGTGTGCAATTCGTTTAAAGAACAGTGTTTAGTTAAGAAGATTAATATTATAAAAGATCTCCAAACCTTGTATGTTGAAATGGAAAGAAGAGATTGTGAGAGGCTTCTAGCAAATCTCATTGAGAATGGCATTAAATACAATAAAGAATATGGGAGTGTAGTCATCATTATCGACCCTTACAAGAATCAATTGATTGTAAAAGATAGTGGTGTTGGGATTCCACAAAATGATCTTTCTAGGATTTTTGAAAGGTTTTATAGGGGTTCGGATGTAAGGGCAGAAGGCAGCGGATTAGGCTTGGCTATGGTTAAACATATCTGCCAACGATATGGATATAAGATTAATGTAGATTCCAAGATTGATATTGGGACGACATTTACGATAAGTTTTTAGTATTGGTCAGGCTCTTTACTTATCGATGCTGGAATAAGCTCTGCTACTTTTAACGCATCTTGGGTTTTCAGCTTTACTTGTGCACCGACTTTGCCTCCAGAGAAGAAAATGTAATCATAAGATAATGCAGAATTGTCAATATAATGTTTCATATGTTTCTTAAGACCTATCGGCGAACATCCACCATGTACATAACCGGTTGTAGGAAGCAAATCCTTCAAAGGCAACATTTGGACTTCCTTTTCACCACAGGCTTTTGCTGCTGATTTTAAATCCAGTTCTTTTGCAACTGGAATTAAAAATGCATAGAATGAATGACTTTTCCCCTGACAAATCAATGTTTTAAAAACAGTGTCAACAGGTTCATTTAGTATCTTTGCTATTTCTTCTCCTGTCAATTTTGGATTTGCTTCATAGAAGAAAGGCGTATATTCAGTTTTTTCTTGATCTAAGATACGCATGACATTTGTCTTATTTATTTTCATATTCATAAAACCTTCTAGATTCCTTAAAATTATAGACTTTATTTTATGAATATGTTGATTTTATGTACTTTTATTTCTCTAATGTACATTATTTCTAGTAAAATATTAGAAGCTTTAAAATTGAAAGGATAATTACTCTATGGCATATGAATTGATTTTTGATAGTTGTAATGATTTAGGACCTTCTTATGATAAAGACAACGGAGTTACCATAATTCCTTTAGCTTTTGAAATGGAAGGCAAAAGATATCTTCGTTATCAGGATGATAGAGAACTTTCTGTAGATCAATTCTATAAGAATCAATCGGATAAGATTTATGGTAAGACTGCTCAGGTCACACCTATTGATTTTATCAATCATTCAACTCCATTTTTAAAGGAAGGAAAAGATGTCTTCATTTGTCCTTTCTCTTCTGGATTATCCGGAACTTATCAATCTGCTTTGGTTGCAAAATCTCAACTAGAAGCTGATTTCCCTGATAGAAAGATTGTCGTATTCGATGGAAGAACTGTAGCTCCTTCTTATTCTTTGATGATTGAGGAAGCCGTTAGACTTTATAGACAAGGATTGTCTATGGAAGATTTGGAAGCTACTTTGAAGGAAGAGAGAAATCATATCTATACTTGGTTTGCTGTCAATGATTTGGGGGCTTTGGTTCATGGTGGCAGGGTCAGCAAGGTCTCTGGATTCTTTGCTGGTGCTTTGAATATCAAACCTGTTCTCGATGTTGATTTAGAAGGAAAGCTTCAAGTTGTAAGCAAGGCTCATGGTACTAGAAAAGCTTTAGAGGCTTTATCTAACAAAGTTAAGGAAACTATCACAGAAGATGGTTTGAAGAAGAAAATATATGTCTCTTATGGATTGGAGAAAAACTTAGCAGATATCTTGATTGAATCTTTGAAAAAGAATGTATCCGAAGACTTAGATATAGTAATTGGAAGAATAAGCCCTATTATTGGAGTTCATACTGGACCTTCCATTATTGCTTTGTCTTGGATTGGTGTAGATCAAAACAAAACAAAATAAAGTGCTTTTATTATAATAATTATTGTCAATCAACTTGTTTTTTATTATATTAATAGAGAATGAGACCTTGTGTCTTACCTTAAATCAGGAGACTTAGTTTTCTAATGGAAAAAATAAGAGTGGTCGCCCTAGGTGGCCTTAATGAAAATGGCAAAAATTGCTATTGTATTGAAGTAGACGGAGATATATTTGTTATCGATTGTGGATTGAAGTATCCTTCAGTCAACAATCCCGGAATTGATTTCTTAATTCCTAATTTTGATTACTTAAGAAAGAATCAGGATAGAGTTAAAGCAGTGATCATTACTCATGGACACGACGATCAATATGGTGCATTGCCATATCTTTTGAACTTGATCAATGTTCCTGTCTATGCTTCAAGCACAACTATAAATATGATTAGAATGGACTACGGAAAGAAATTCCGTCGTTTCCAAACATATCATTTTATATCAGTATATCCTTCTTCCACTGTTGTCATAGCTGGTCATACTTTTGATTTCTTTGCGACAACTCATAGCATTTCTAATTCGTTTGGATTTGCTCTTCGTACAGAAGTCGGAAACATCGTATTCACTTCAGATTTCATATCTGATTATAACCATGTCAGAGGATTCTCTTTCGATCTTCCTAGACTTTGCAAGATTGCTGAGGCTAATCCAACATTGCTTTTGATGAGTGAGTCTTTGAAAGCCTTGACACCTGGCTCTGCTTCTCCTAAACATAGATTGACTCCTCATATTCAAGATATGGTTGGGAATATGAAAGGCCAGTTGTTCATAGCTCTTTACACTCAAAACTTCTACAACATTCAAGAAGTTATCGATTTAGCTGTCAAGAATGATAAGAAGATTTGTTTCGCTAATCAAACATTGGCTTCTTTCAAAAAGTCATTCAATGCTTGTGGTGATTTGGTAATACCCGACAGCAATTACTTTGAATTGAGAGATATAGCTTCGGTACCAGTTAATGAAAGAATTATTCTTTTGACTGAATCCGGATTGAAGTTATTCTCCGATATCAAGGAATTATGTTATGGCGGAATTCCTGGCTTGAAGATTTCAAATTCAGATGCATTTGTCATGGCCTGTCCTTCAGTTCCTGAAACTGAAATTCAGCACACTGAGGCTTTGGATACAGTGTATGCTACAGGTGCCAACGTAAAGAATTTGACAAGACGTGATATAGCTTCTATGCACGCTCAGGAAGAGGATCTCAAGATGATGTTGACACTATTACGCCCTAAATTTTATTTCCCTGTAAAAGGTGAATTCCGTCAAGTAATGGGCAATGCTAAGATGGCAGTCAATATGGAGATAGGTCTTAATCACAGCAATATCTTTGCTTATGATAACGGTATGTTCCTCAAGTTTGACGAGAATGGAAAATTCATACCTGCACCAGAGAAGGTCAACGTTTCTGATGTCGTAGTTGATGGTTCTACTGTCGGAGAAGTAAAAGGTAATGTCTTGGATGAAAGAGCTACTATGAGCAGCGATGGTGTCGTATTGATGGGATGCTTGATTTCATTGAAAGACAAAAAGTTGTTATCTAATCCTGATATCCAAATGCGCGGATTTATTTATCTGAAAGATGCATCGGATGTTGTAAGTGAAGTATCCAGATACTTTATCTCCACTCTCGACACTTTGGTTAAAGACACCCATGGATTATCGATGGAAGTAATGGCCAAGAAACTATCCGATAAGATGACTAGATTTATCAAAAAGATGACTGATAAAGAACCTTTGGTAATCTGCGAATTGAGAAATGCCGATGAAGCAGATAGATCATGTGCTCAAAGAAGTTTGGCTCGCCAAAATAGAGCAGCTAATAATTCATCTACTAGAATCCATTCTCCCAAGGATCAAACAGCTGATATTAAGCCCAAGCTTCCTAACTTTACTTTGCCTTCCCCTAGAAAACCTATAGATGATTCTTCTAATGGTCAGTCAAACTAATTCAGCTGTTGTTTAAAAGTGAATATTAAAAGCCTTAAGCCGAAGAGCTTAAGGCTTTTTGTTTAAATAACAATTACTTGACTAAATCTACACCATGAGATGTGCCAATTCTAGTAGCACCGGCTTTGATCATATCTTCCATGTCTTGCTTGGTTCTTATACCACCAGCGGCTTTGACTCCAAAATCGGGTCCGACAGTCTTTCTCATAAGTTCGACATCGTGGACAGTGGCTCCACCTTTTGAAAAACCGGTGGAGGTCTTTACAAAGTCTGCACCAGCTTTTACAGTCAATTCAGAAGCTTTGACCTTTTCCTCGTCAGTCAATAAGCAACATTCGATGATTACTTTGAGAACATGGTTTCCGATTGCGTTTTTTACAGCTCTGATCTCATTTTCTACATAGTCATAATCTTTGTCTTTCAATTTTCCGACATTTATTACCATATCGATTTCGGTAGCACCCTCTAGGATACTTGATTTTGCCTCAAATGCTTTCACGCTGGGAAGTGTGGCACCTAATGGAAATCCTACGACTACTGCAACACCGACATTCGTTCCTTCCAATAGTTTGCTAGCTAATGATGCATAGCAAGGATTGACGCAAACAGATTTAAAACCATACTCTTTTGCTTCAGCACAAAGCTTTTCGATGTCTTCTTTGGTAGCTTCAGCTTTAAGAATTGTCGAATCGATATAATCTTTTAATTCCATGGAATAATCCTCTTTCAGTTAAATATTATCATATATTGTCGATTGGATATATCGGTTAGATGAATTACATAGGTAAAAAATCGTACCACGATTAAAAAAGGGCTTTCAAATATTAATAAAACTTGCTAATATTCTTTAATTGTTGTAATATACAACACGCTTATTTGAAAGGATAATTTTTAGTCTATGGCAAACATCAAGTCTGAACAAAAGGATATTCTCACCAACGAAAAGAACCGTCTTCGTAATAAATCTTACAAGTCACAGGTCCGTACTGCTATGAAGAAAGTTCGTGTAGATGTCGAGAAGAAGGTTGAGAGAGCTACTCTCGATGCTGATTTCCAACATGCTATCTCACTCATCGATCGTTCTGTTCGTATGGGAATTCAAAAGCCTAACACCGGCAATCGTCAAAAGGGACAGATGTGGAAACTTTATAATTCCGTCGTCCTCCCTGTTGCTGAGGCTAAGTAATAGTATTTGTTCTCATTTATAGAGAAGGCTTTTTGTCTTCTCTATTTTTGTGTTTATTTTTTTCTGATTAGGTTTCTTTTTGTTTTTTCTTTTAATGAATTGGACTTAGTTGTAAAGTTTAAAGGCGTTTGTTTGGAGGACTTATGAATAAAATATATAATTTCATAAAGAAGAATTCTTCTTGGTTAATACCTGCTTTTGGTATTCTTTGCTTGGTTTGTTATTGTGCACACTTTATCTTATCTTTGGTGCAAGGTGTCGATGATACAGCGAATGTATTCCAAGTTTTAGGGTTTTTGTTGAGTGGAATATTTGTCTATTTAGTCGGAGTATTCATGATGATTTTCGGCAGAGCTAGAAATAATGCTAGAATGCAAAAATTAATCGTATTTCTATCTGGAATATATTTAGCTGTATCCAATTTTGTCTCCGGAGTCAGTGGAATGTTTATGATAGTCGATAGTGGTGTTACCTTGATCATCTCGTACGTCTTGTCATTTATAGTTTCCTTGGCTTGGGTATTTATACTTTGCGAAGGATCATATGGATACCTTCAAAACAATTTCGAAAGACGAATAGGTGTCATTGCTAATTTGTTCTCCGTGGTTTTAATATTAAATTTAGTCTCTGTTGTACTGAGTTTTATAATGGCAGGTGTTGACGGTGCATTAATTTCTATATTTATAGCTTCTCTACCTAGCTTGACATCTTTCTTTTATTTGGCTTGCCTCTATTGTTCTTATATCGATATTTATTATATTGGATATAACAATCCTCGTCCAAAGAAAGATAAAGAAAAGAAAGAAAAGATTGATTTAGATATTCATAGTTATTAAAAAACACATCGAAATGTGTTTTTTACTTTTCGTGAATAGGACAGTCGCCTTCTTCTTTTATTATCTTTCCTTCGTGAAGTCTATATAATGAATCGACATTCTTCAGTTCTTCTAAAGCATGGCTGACAATTATTATTGTCATATTTCTTTGAGTATGCATACCTTCTATTAAATTTAAGAATTCTTTTCTTCCATCTTCGTCCATACCGGTGGTAGGTTCATCAAGAATCAATAGGTCTGGATCTGATATTAGGGCTTTTGCAAGCCTTACTCTTTGCTGCTGACCTCCTGATAATTCACTGATTGATGAATTTGCGTATTTGTCGATGCCCATAGTTGTCAGCATGTCTTTAATTTTATGCTTGTCTTCCTTTGTGATGAAGGAGAACGGCTTAAATTTAAGACCTAGTGATACGACTTCGGTTACAGTTGCTGGAAAAATAAAGTCTGAATTACCTGTCAATTGACTGACAAATGATTTCTTCTTGAATGTATCTGTTACTTTTCCGGCTTGTGGTTTGTTAATTCCTAGAATAATTTTTAATAATGTCGATTTACCTGCACCATTAAGACCTATCAATCCGACAAATTGACCATCATTTATATGTAAATTAATATTATTCAAAATAGTTTTATCCGTATATGCGAATGTTATATCTTTTAAATCTATCATTTTATTCTCCGTCAGAAAATGAAATTCATTTTCAAATCTTTAATTAGTATATCATTATTTCTGGTGAAACCTATATAATTTAATTTGTATTTAAATAACTTGAAATTAAAATTATTTAGGGAAGAAAAAGACATGATCCTATTAAAAAATATAGTTAAAGATTATGGTCAAGGTAGTGAGGTCTTTCACGCTTTAAATGGTGTTTCTTTGTCGTTTGGTGAGAAAGGTTTTGTCGCTATTTTAGGTCATTCTGGTTGTGGTAAGACTACTTTACTCAATATTTTAGGAGGATTGGATAGACCTACTAGTGGAAATATGATAGTCGATGGGAAGGACACTTCGTCTTTTTCGACTAATGATTTCGATAGTTATAGAAATTTTAAGATAGGATTTATTTTTCAAGAGTATAATTTGCTCCCTGAGATGAGTGCGTTGAACAATGTTAAAATAGCTTTAGATATAAGAAGAGTAGGAAAAGAATCTGCCGATAAACTTGCTAGAACCGCATTGAAGAAAGTTGGTCTTGAGAATAAAGCTGACAATAAGCCTCATCAAATGTCAGGCGGTCAATGTCAGAGAGTGTCTATTGCTAGAGCGATAGTGGGAAATCCATCAATAATATTAGCTGATGAGCCTACAGGTGCATTGGATTCAAAATCCGGTAGGGATGTCATGGAGATATTGAAGTCTATCTCCATGGATAGGCTTGTTATCATGGTAACTCATAATGAGGAACTAGCTAAGCAATATACCGATAGAATCATAAGATTATCAGACGGTAAAGTCATATCAGATACAGATGCAAACGAAGGCTATAATTTAGAAAATTCTATAAGCGATGAAAAGAAAAAGAAAGTTGGATTGGGTTTTGTTGGTGCTATAAAAACTGGTGTAAGACATACAGTAAATAGATTGGGTCGATCTATGAGTGTGGCTTTGACAACAACATTTGGAATCATGGCTTTGGGATTCTCTTTAGCTTTGGCAAACGGCTTTAGCTTTTATGTAAACAGAGTCAATCAAGTAACTGGATCTAATGCACCTATAGTGATCAATGCTTATTCTACTTCTTCTGCCGGTGCTTCTTGGTCTAACTATAACCAAACAGAAGAATATCCCAGCGATGATTCTATCTATCCTACTTATTCACCCACTGGAACTGATACTTATAAATACAACAACTTTACTGATAAGTTTTATAACTACCTGCAAGAGTTGAAGAATGATGGTATTTTGACTGATTATAAAATGAAGAGGAGCGAAGATGATTCTTTGAAAGTCATAACATCCTATCCAAGTAGCTTGAATGTTGAGAATTCAGGTGTCGATGGAGATAGTGGTTATAAAACAGTAGATGTATCTATGCGCTCTGCTATGTCTAGTGGAACTGGTGGAAATTCAGCAGTAGCCAATACAGTATTTCATCCTTTGATAAATAATTATGAAGAGAATTATGATCTTTTAGCTGGAAAACTACCTACATCTAAAGATGAACTTGTAATGATTGTAGATTATAGAAATGCCGTTAGTTTTAAAACTTTACAAGAATTAGGATTTTATAATCCTTCTGATACCCAGGAAGATGTCTATGATGCAACTTTAACTACTCATGTAAAACCTGTCACCTTCGATAAAATTCTCGGTAAGGAATATAAAATATTCAGTATTGATGATTGTTATGTGAAAGCTTCTGATTTCCATGGCGATGTTAAAAATACAGCTTTTCCTTCTTTTGAAAATATAGAAGATGATGATGGTAAAACAAAGACTATCAATAGATACTTTCCAAAGACTACTATGCAACTAGCTAATGAAAATCCTAACGAATCGGATAAGACTGGTGTAACAGCTAAGATAGTCGGAATAATAAGACCTAAGAAGACGATAAAGAAAGGTATTATGAATTCGGGAATAGGATTTGTTCAAGATAGCAATACTGATGAAAAGAATGGACTATTAGAAACGATCAGATCATTTAACCAATCCTTTTCGATGCTGGATGATTTCAAAAATGCCTTTGTTAGAAAGACTCCATACAAATATGATTCTATATCCGATAATTATATAAAGCAGGATAAGATATCATCCATCGATATGGCAAAAGAGATATCTAATGAATTCTTTGATGGCAACAAGTTAAAGGAAGAGATTACTTATTCAAAATTACAGGAAATATTGGAAAAATATTTCACTGCCTATATTACTTATTCGAGCAACTTCAATCCATCTAATCCATATGATGTCAATAACTATACAGATGGATATTTGTATGGGTTTAAAGCTTATAAGAATTTAAGGAATTATTTCATTACTGCAAATTCTTTAGGCTTAGATTTCACTACTGATGAACTCAAAGGAATCACTTTAACAGATACTACTGCAATTGAATCCTTCATTAGAGGATTGGTCAGCGACTTCCTTGAAGAGGATGTTGAATCTTATTACAATAAAGTCTTGGCTCTAGGTCAATTAGCTTATGTTCAGGCGAATGTTTCTACAATTGTCTTACTTCCAAATTCTATATCAGAAGCTAAAGTTGTCATTGAAAAACTCAATGAGTTTAACGATTATTCCAAGTATGACAATACGATAGAAGGCGGAGATCCATATCACGCAAAGGACAAGAGTGAAGTCATAGCTTTTACTGATACTACATGGGATATGACTCAAGATATCGGTCAAGCTATCGATATGACTAACATCATATTGGAGGTATTTGCTGTTATCACATTAATAGGATCGGGTATTGTATGTATTAGTGTTACCAACATGTCTGTTCTTGAAAGAAAGAAGGAAATCGGACTTTTAAGATCCTTAGGAGCTTCGCAGAAAGACATAGGTTGGGTGTTTGAATCTGAAAGCTTTATAGTTGGATTAGTAGGTGGGTTGTTGGGGTGTTTCTTGACCTATATATTAACTTTCCCTATAAATGCATTGGTAAATACATTCTATCCTAGCTATAACGTAGGAAATATTGCCGATATGGCCTGGTGGCATCCGATAGTTTTAGTTTTATTAGCCGTTGTTTTAACGACGATTTCTGCTTTGATTCCTTCCTTGAAAGCAGCCAAGAAGAAACCTGTGGAATGCTTGAGAAGTGACCAATAGCAATGTATGATATGAATTTATAAGGAATAGCAAATATGGATTTAAATATTACTCCAGGTAGAAGCTTGAATCTTCTTTATATAATCTTGGATAGTATTTTTGTTATATTTTATGTTTGTTTCTTGTTTTATAAGAAAAGAAAAGATGCTGCAATTATTGGATTGATATTTGGTGTCGTTTATTACATTGTAGATTATGTTTTCTTCTATCATGTCAGTCGTTCTAGAGTAGTAATTTTTAATGGTGAATATGCTTCGGAATTAGGATATGCCATGTATTTGTTATGGCATGAATTATCTAGTGGAATAACTAATTTTAGTCTTTTATGGCTTTGTATAAGTAAAGATAAAGATTTGAAATTATGGTTGATATTAGTCATTGGATGGTGGCTTATATGTCCTGCAATATCCGAACTTGGTGGAAGTAGAAATATTGTTACGTATAGGACAACTACTGCTTACCATGGCCCTATGGCTATAATCCTAGCTATAGGATACTTTGCTTTGATTATCTATGACTTTATGGTACCCAAAGAAAAAAGAGTGAATATTCTATGGTTGAATTTAATTGGAATAGGTGTTCAATTTGCATGGGAAAGAGCATTCCTTCTATATGGAATTAGAGAATGGAATTCAGCTTCTATTCCTACATTGCTGATAGATTCTTTGATAGAAACTAATTTGGGCATGCCCTATTTATATGTTATTTATAGATATTATTTGAAGAAAAAAGAAGAACATTCTAAAAAGGAGAACAAGGTTGCTAACTTGCAATCTAATAATGATAAAGGAGCTGTTCAATGATCGACCTGTATCTAGTTAGACATGGTGAAACGTCTTATAACTTGAATAAACTCATCCAAGGTCAAAAGGATATTCCTCTTTCTATAGTAGGAGAAAAAGGGGCTTATGAATTAGGAGCAGCCTTGAAAGAAAAAGGGATTTCTTTCGATTATTATTTGTCTTCTTCTCTAAAAAGAGCTGTGGAAACAGCACAAATTATCAGATTTCAATTGAATCAAACTGATAAGTCCATTAAAACGATGGATGAATTTAAAGAAAGATCTTTCGGGGTTTTTGAAGGGACTCATTTTGATAATATCTCTGAAATATACGATAACCCTTCATTACAAAATGCTGATGGTTTTGAAAAAAATGAATCATTGCTTAGAAGAGTCGATTCAGGGTATAAGAATTTGATTGAGAATTATAAGAATTCCAAATTAGTCTTAGTAACTCATTCAAATATATTGAAGTCGATTTTGATAAACATAAATCCAATGCTATATAATTACAAGACACCGATTCCAAATCTAGCAGTTGTTCAAATAAAAATCGATGACCTTGGTAATAGCAAAGTCATCGATTTGAACTTACTGAAGAATAATAAATTAGATACGACTGCTTAATAATTAGTCGACATTCAGCACTGTTACAAATGCACCACTGATTAATACATATACTTCGAATGTTGAGCCATCTTCTCTTTTTATATTGTATTCCACTAAGTTTCCAATATAGTATGCAGCAATATCCTTGTCTGTTTGTTTAGGAACATAGGAAAATTCTGTTTCTCCTAGGCTATTGGTAGTTTTTGTGGAATAAGAATAAAAATCTGTTCCTAAGCAACTATATGGCTCCTCGTCAAACTGAGCTTCACTGTCAAATCTTGTTGCAAATGTATATAATTCATCTCTATTAAGAGCACAATCGCTCTTAAAGAAAACTGTCATTGTTGAGAATGACCAATCTGGAGTCTTAAAACTGATACCAGAAAATCCTTGACCGTCGATAATAGGTGTACTAATTCTACAAAGCTTTTGATTATATAAAGTCGAGCCTTCTGATATCGAATAAGAACTCATGTCTATTTTTTTAGGCAGAGAATTAGAACATGATATTGAACAGAACGATAATGGAAGACTTAAAGTAATTGCTAATATTTTATTTGTTTTCATTTAATCGATATACCCGCCGTTAGCAAAAGCATAAAAAAGCACTCATTAAAACTGATAACATTTTTATTTAGCTCTTTTTTACCGAGTCTTATTATAGTAATGCTATATAAAATGAGTTTGGTATTAGTTTAACTTATTTTTTTAAAATTTGCAAAATTCACCAAATTTAATGACAATGAATTCAATACGACAGTAATTGAACTCAATGCCATACATAGGGAAGCTATCATTGGATTCAAAGCAAAATAAATAGGAGGAAAATATAAGATTCCTGAGGCAAATGGAATTGCAATTGAATTGTAGAAGAAAGCCCAGAATAAGTTTGTCTTGATTTTATTCTTTACTTTTTTGCTTAACTCCATAGACTTAACTACATCCATCAAATCACTCTTTATCAAAATTATCGATGCAGAATCTATGGCTATATCACTTCCGGCACCTATTGCAATTCCTACATCTGATTTTATTAAACTAGGTGAATCGTTGATTCCATCACCGACCATTGCAACTTTCAATCCTTCTTTTTGAAGGTTTGAAATAACATTTAATTTATTTTCGGGTTTGACCTCGCTTATAATTTCATCTATTCCGACTAGTGATCCGAAATAAGATGCAGATTTAGCATTATCACCAGTCAATAGAATAATCCTTTTTCCTTTTTTCTTTAGAATTTCTATTGCATTTTTAGAAGATTCCTTAATGGTGTCTGATACTGAGTAATAACCTATATACTCATCATCCTTTGATACATAAATTATTGTTTGTCCCTTATTCAAAAGAGAATCTATTAATTCTTTTTCTTCCTTTTTTAAAATTGGAGTTATAAATTTTATATTTCCAGATTTATAAATATGACCATCGATAATAGCTTGAAGTCCTAATCCTGGTTTATATTCAAAAGAGACAAGATTATCATTACCATTGATATTTTGATTATTTAAATACTCGACCAATGCTTTTGAAATAGGATGATTAGAATTGGATTCTAAAGACAATAAATGATCTAAATCATCTTTTGGAATGTTGATGGATTGAACTGTCATTTTACCAGTTGTAATAGTTCCTGTCTTATCAAAGACAATACAGTCGACGTTGTTTAACTCGTAGAAATCTTGATTCGACTTGATGAGAATTCCATTCTCTGCTCCTAGTTTTGCTCCTATCAATGATGCTACTGGTGTCGCTAATCCTAAGGAGCAAGGACATGATATGACCAAGACTGAAATTGCGAAGTTGAATGCTAAAGAAATATCATTGGGTGGAATAGAAGCCCAAACGACAAAAGTGATAATGCTCAAGATAATAACAACGGGCACAAAATATAGAGAAACCCGGTCTACCAACTTCGTAATTTTGGTTTTAGAATCGCTAGCTTGAGAGACCAATTCAACAATTTTATTTAAAGTCGTATCTTTTCCAATTTTGGTTACTTTAAACAAAAAACTACCATTAGTATTTAAAGTGCCAGATATAACATTGGAGTCTTTTTTCTTAAAAACTGGAACTGATTCACCTGTTATAGATGACTCATCTATATCGCCATTTCCAGATATGATTACTCCGTCTAATGGGATTCTATCTCCAGGTTTTACAGAGATGATGTCTCCGATTTTTATATCTTTAATCTTAGTTTTAATTTCAATTCCATCGACCATAACAAAGGCTGTTTCAGGTATTAGCTTCATCATCTTACCTATGGCATTTAATGTGGAATTTATCGATTTTGACTCGAGATATTTTCCAAGGCTTACTAAGCCTAAGATTGTTCCTGCACTTTCTAAATATAGATTCATTCCAAGTTTATGAATCTCTTCCATATTAGAGAATGAATCTTGTACTTGTAAAACAATAATCTTAATGAAAACATATAATCCATATATTATTGCAGCTAAACTACCTATAGATATTAGTGAATCCATATTTGGGTGCAAGCTTATCAATGCTTTTGTGCCACTGGTAAAGTAATTGAAGTTTAAAACTAATATTAGAATTAATAGAACTAATTGTATTGGAATTAAGATGAATGGATTGTTTGTTATAAACACTCCACCACATTCCATTGCAATCATTGGACCCATAGCAAAAATCATCAATAATATGACGAATGTCAAAGTGATTATTAGATTTATCTTTTTCTTTTTTAATTCATTGTTTCTTTTGTTCAACATCATTTGATATGGTTCTTCTTCATAGATAGAGGCGTCATAACCAGACTTTTGAACAGCTGATATGATTATATTCTCATCGACCTTCTTAGGAGAATAATCGACAATCATCGTATTGTTGATCAAAGAAACATCCGCACTTTTAACTCCATCTATTGTTTCGACTGCATGCTTTACTGTGGCTTGGCATGATGCACAGACCATGCCATCAACATTAAATTTTTTCTTCATATTCAATTAAATCTCTTAAATAATTCGGCCAATTCATCCACAGTTTTTAGATCACCTTTTTTAATGTCATCCACGACACATGTATGTAGATGGTGATCAATCAATTTGCTGGATAGACTACCTATAGCTTTATCTATAGCAGATAATTGAGATAATACATCAAAACAATATCTATCATTTTCTATCATTTTCTTCACACCGTTCATCTGACCTATTATTTTATTAAGCCTTATTATTATTTGTCTTTTATCTTCCTCATCTCTCTTTGTCTGTCTACAACAATTTTTCTCTTTAGTTTCCATAATTTGTCTCCCCTTATATCTATAGCATACAGGGGTAGGGTATAGCAGTCAAACTGTTTTCTAATTTTAGGCTGATGAAATTTATATGTTTTTTTATAAATTTATCAGGCAAACCATTTTAATTTCAATGAAATTAGCCTAAAATTAAATAAGCATTATGCGGAGGTAAAGGATATGGCTAGCAATGAAGAAAAAATACGTTTTTTAAAGAGCAAAGATGGTAAGGATGTCGTCATCAAATTGTCTGAATACGGATCAAAATTAACTTCTGATGGAAGAGTTATGTATGAGATCAACAAATCCGATGAGCAAGCTGAACAAGAACAAGCATTTACTCCTGTCATCGAACATGGAATGATGAACAACTGGACTGTTTCAGTTCCCAATCATTCAACCGCTAATTTGAATTATATCGATTGGATTGCTGTAGAGACAAACTATGGAATTCATATCATCCAAGTAGGACCTCAAAAGGAGCCTGCTGCTAAGTTCTCTTTGGCCGGAGGAGAAAGAATCATTCGTGCTTATGCCTACGAATGCTCCAAGACCAAGAGACTTTACATCAAGACCAAGTAAACAAAATCCGGAAAATTAATTTCCGGATTTTTTAGTCTTAATTTTCTTTATTTTTGGATTTGCTTTTATTTCATGACTAACTTGATTGATTCCAGCACTAAAGAATGCTTTCAGTACTTCTTTGACGAATTCTTTATCGCTTTCATCTAGTTTAGATATTGAAATAATCACTTGTGGAATATGCTTTTTCAAATCTTTTGAGGTTTGAATTTTGTTATCCATTATTATTCCAAAGACTAGTTTTATAGCTCTTTCTCTTTCTTCTATTGAAAATGTATTCATCCAGGAAGAAGTAGCTTTGGAAAACAATGTCGCAATTTTCGTCAAAGATGGTGATGGGATGAATATGTTTTTCTTTATATCGACTAACCATGTGAAAGGCGAATGCTGATAGACTAGAAATCCATTGCTTTGAATCGTTTTATAGTTGGTCGTATATTCTAGGAGAAGTCCAAATACGGAAGATTGTGGGATAAATTTATGGATTTTATCTTTGACTCTTAAATATTCTTCTTTTTCGGCATAGTCTTTTAGAAATCCAGGCCCGTCATGTGAATATATAGAAATAATATTTTTTTGTTTCTCTTCATCTATGAATGTTCCCGCATAAACTGCTAAGTTTCCGCCTTTTGAATGACCTGTTAATATGAACTTGGAATTAGGATATTTGTTCATGATTCTAGTGGTTTGAATCAAGGCTTCTTCTTGAGAAGGAATGGGGAATTCAAAACACATATCCAGATCTTCGTTCCATCCATTCATTGTTGAATTAGTTCCTTTGTATCCTATGACTTTTATGCCGTCAGGAAGATTAAACAATGTACTTCCGTATTGAAGATTATTATTTAAATTCTCTTTTGATACGAAGTCACAGATTGTTATATCTTTGAATCTTTTAGATTCCTTTATAGATTTGAAAAACTCATGGCTTTTCTTTGGCTTATAAAGCTTATCAATGTTTTTTATTACTTTTTCTTTCGATAGAAGTTTGTTTAGGCTTACAGGGTTTGAATCTAATTCTTTTACAACATCCTTAGGAATTTGAAGATAACTTATCCAAGCAAATATAAGACTGTCGATTTCATTTAAAGGATATTCATCAAAGGTTCTTTTTTCTTTTTTTATATAATCGATAAAATTTCTATTAGCTTCTGAGGTGAAATTCAATTCTTTCGGATATTTAATTTTCTTTTCCATAATCTGTCTGTAAATCGGTAGTATATTACCATTTATTTAACTCGATTTATCTATCGATTGCACATACCCTTTATTTAATTAAAATTATTGTATTCATTTCTTTTAACTATCGTATATATTAATAAATACTATGGAAAAGAATTTAAAAGAAGCCTTGAAAGAGATAGGCATGGAGAACGACACGATATCTTTGATGGTTGATGTGTCTAGTTTGGAAGAAGTGAAGTATTATTATTCAGTTTTTGGATGGAAGATTTCTTCGGAAAAAAGGGATGCTATCTTTCATAGAACATATCATATTGTTTTTGAAAGGGATCACTTTATCGACAATAAGGAAGAACTCCAATTGCTTGAAGTGGAATTTGAAAGCAATGTAAAAAAATTAAATAAAGCCAAGGTTAAGAAACATCAATGGACTAAGATATTCGCCCTTAGCTTTTCTTTGCTATTTTTCGTTTGTTTGGTCTTAGGTCTTTGTTTTTATTTTGGATACCCGGAAGGAATCCCTTTATATGCGTCCATAATTCTTCTTTCTCTCTCTGGAGTTTTCTTTATCTTATGTCCCTGCTTTTGTATTCCTACTTTTAAGATGGAGAACAAGAAATTTAATACAGAGTTTAAATCATTAGTCAAAGAAAGAAAAAGAATAATAGAAGATACTAGGAAGGTTAGGCCTTGATTATGAGAAAAAGTTTTAGAAGAATTCCTCGTAAACAAGAGGAGATATTTAAGATAAAGACCGATTCAAATTTCATAGGTCTTTTAAGATTAGGTTTCTTGGGCATACTTATATTAGCCCAAGTTGCTATTCTTATATTGTTGAGCATATGGGTTGCCGAAGTCTTTGTCTGGTACTTGGTGATCACTGCTGTATTATCTATTTTATGTGCACTTAGTGTTATCGTAAGTGATAAGAATTCTTTGAGTAAGACTGTATGGATCTTATTCTTGCTAGTCTTTTTCCCAGTTAGTTTTATAGTGTACATACTAGCTAGCGATAAATTGTTTTTTAGAGGCGATAAGAAAAAATATCAAAAGATATTTGATAGAACAGAGCAGTGGATTCCTAAAGGTGTAGAAAATGATAATGAAGTAGCTGCTTATTTGAAGAATGCTGGAGGATTTGAAGCTTATCAAAACACTAAATTGACTTATTTTAATACAGGTGCCAAGCTCTTCGATGATGTTTTGACACAAATAGCAAATGCCAAGAAGTATGTCTTCATAGAGTTCTTTATTTTCTCTGATGGAAGATTATTGAATAGAATCTTAAATTTGGTCGAGCCTAAGATTAAAGAAGGATTGGAAGTTAGAATCATTTATGATTCATTTGGTAGCCACGCTAAGTTAAAAGATAAAACCTATTTTAGAATGATTAAGATGGGAATTCATGTTTACTCTTTTAACAAACTTACTCCAATACTTACATTTGGCCAAAATTATAGAGACCATAGAAAATATATTATTGTTGATGGTAAGGTGGCTTATACTGGTGGTGCTAATTTAGCTGATGAATATACGAATGAAAAGAGAATGTACGGTTATTGGAAAGACGAAGGTCTTAAAGTCGAAGGAGAAGCAGTCGATAGAATGATTCTTGATTTTTTAAGGCATTATGAGTTTGTTAGTAGAAAACACGAAGATTTCAGTCAATTCATGAATCTTTATGAGAAACAAGAATCAAAGTCTTTGGTAGTTCCTTATGTCGACGGATTGGATTATCCTGTTCCTATTGGTAAGAATGCTTACCTCAAATTGATGATGAGTGCCAAGAAGAGACTTTATATAATGACTCCCTACTTTGTCGGAGATGATCCTATATATGATGTTTTGAAGAACAAAGCTATGAGTGGAGTAGATGTAAGAATCATCTTACCAGATGTTCCCGATAAACCCTTGGTCTATATGGTCAGTATGGCAAATGCCGAAGCGTTGCTCAAGTATGGAGTAAAGATTTATACATTGAACAACTGCTTTGTCCATTCAAAAGTTATGTTATCCGATGATGAAACCATCATGGGTTCTATCAATATAGATATGCGCAGCTTTTATCAACAATTTGAAAGTGCAGTTTATACTGATGATAAAGAAATCGTTAGAGATGTTAATGAAGATTTTCAAAAATCCTTTGAGAAATCAACTCAAATCAAACCAGAGTCAGCTAAAAAACATAATATTTTCTTTAGATTCTTTGCCATCATTCTCCAATGTTGGAGTCCGTTGATGTAGTTTGTATAAATGGTTTATATCTTCCTATAAGGAAGTTAAACTTTGATTTATGAACAATATGATAAAATAATGCGGCTTTTAAAATGATTATGAACAGGAAATTTATTAAATTGTTTTTGTTGTCTTGTATTAGTTTATCTTTGGCTAGTTGTGATTTGGACTTTAAAGGAACAAGTAAATCTGATAGGACTACAGAAGATAGAACTTCTTCTACCATAGTAACCCCTTCTTTTAATATCACCGAAGATAATATTAAACTGACAATAGGTGAGAAAATGAGATTGTCTTATACTTTGATTGGTGGTGATCAAGACAAAGTGTTGGAGATAACATGGGAATCTTATTCTCCTGATATCGTATCCGTAGATCAAAGTGGTGAAGTACAAGGATTAAAGATTGGTGAAGCTACTATATTTGCCAGCGTTCCTTCTTTGAATCTTGCAGACTACATCAATATTGAAGTCATCGAAAAAAAAGATGATATTCCTGATGATAAACCAGAGGATGGTTCAATAGTTATATCTGTTGAGAATACAAATCTCAATATTGGAGATAGTGTGAACTTGGTGTGCAACTACCCAAATGCCGAGTATTGCATTTCAAGCGGTGAAGATTATGGAAAAGTTGATAACGATGTTGTATTAGGACTTAATCCAGGAACATTTGGAGTCAAAGCTGTGATTGGTGATAAATCATCTAAAGAATTATTATTTACCGTAACTGATAACGATCCTTATGAAAATATAAGTTCTAATGTTTTCTATTCAAATTATAAGGAAGCAATTTCTTATTCTGATGCTAAATATAGAACACAGCATTACTTCATGTCTGGCTCATTGGCTGAACAAAGCCCTGCTCCTACAGTCGATTCTAATAGACCGACTTATGATGGTAAATTTATTAGAAATTCAAATTCATACTATTCAGAAAACAATAATGCTTACACGATCGTGGATTCTTTAGGAAATGAAGTAGATAAGATTTTTAAAGGTGGAGCGTATGTGACACTAGAGCAAGTAGCTGCCTATGTCTTTGCCTTTGGTAGTACTCCTAGTAATCAAGTGGCTAATACAAAAACTAAACCTTCTTCCAATGGTTGGGGTAAATACTTGAGAGTAAATGACAATTACTTTTCTAATGATGTCACAAAATATCCTAATGAACCGGAGCTGCCTCAATCGATACAATATAATGGTAAGATTGTAAATATAGACTATCATGAAATGGATATAGGAACTACCGGAACTGATACCGGTAACGGATATCCAGTCGGAGTCTACAACAATGGGAAAAAGATCATTAGAGGAGCTGCTAGAATTTGTTATTCTTATTTTGAAAATAGTCAGTACGAAAATGATGTGAATACTCACTTTGTATTCTATACTTATAATCACTATAGTGACTTCCAGGAATATTTGAATTATTTCAATGGCTGGGGTGAAAAATTTGGCCTAGAGACGGCTGGTGGATCAACGCCCTCACCTTATGTTGAGTCAGTGAAGAGACCACTTTGATAGAAAGGACTATATAAAATGATAACTGAAGAAGAAAGAATTGTTTTTAAAGCGATAGAAGAAGCTGATTCTATTGTTTTTTTCGGTCATAAGAATCCGGATGGTGATTGTGTCGGAAGTGTCATGGGAATGAAACATGCAATCATGGAGTTATTCCCCGACAAGAAAGTCTACGGTGTTGGAACACATCCAAGCTACTTACCTTCGTTTATAGAAGAAGCTGATCAAATTGGTGATGAAGTTATTGAAAATTCATTGGCTGTTGTTGTCGATGTCTCTGACTCATATAGAGTTGAGGATCAAAGATTCTTAAAAGCCAAGAAGATTGTTTGTGTCGATCATCATATTAAATCTTCAGAAGTTGATTTTCCTGTCTATAGAGTAGAAGATGCACCTAGCGCAACTTGGGTCTTATCTAAATGCTTATTGGATTTCTACGGAAAGATTCCTTCTTCAGCGGCTCCTTATTTATTTGTAGGCCTCATTACTGATACTGGAAGATTTCAGTTTGATTCGGAACCAGAGACTCTAGAAATAGCGGAAAAATTAATACTAGCTGGAACTGACTACAAATCGATTTATAGGGATTTATATAAACAAAAGAGTGTCGACTTGAGATTTAGATCTTTTGTATATTCTCATTTTGTCTTTGATGGATTGGTGACTTATGTTGAAATTCATAAGGAAAATTATCTTCCATTAGGAATGACTGAGAATGATGCCGGCAGCAAGGTAAATCTAATCTCTCAGTTAGACAATCATCCTATTTGGGTTTCGTTCTGTGAGCAAAACGATGGTCAAATAAGAGTCGAATTTAGAAGTGATGGTTCATATGATGTCCAACAAGTAGCAGTCAAATTCGGCGGCGGTGGACACCTTTGCGCCAGCGGTTGTCGTTTAGATTCATTCGATAAGGTTAAGGAAGTAGTTGCCGCTTGTAACCAAGCTAGAAAAATTAAGTAGGCTAAGATGAATAAGAACCCACAAAAATCTATAAACATTGAGGATAGCTTTCTTTTGAAGAATGGTCTTTCTGATGAGGAAGTATCAATTCAAATAAAGAATAAGCTTTCAAATAGACCGATATGGGATTTTTGGAGTTCTTATTTTGTTATAGTCATAAAGAATTTATTCAATTGGTTCAATATTATTCTGTTCGGAGTCGCCATTGCTTTTTTAATCTTAGGCGTCGGATTTGGTAATAGCGAATTTGGAATTAGCAAATACGCTTTTTTGATCATAGTATTCATCAATTTGATCATCGGAGTTTATCAAGAGTGTAAAGCTAAACGAACGTTGAATAAATTGAGAATTGTTAATACACCTAAAATCAAAGTGCTGAGATGTGGAGAAATAGTCGAAATAATGACTGATGACATCGTCGAGAATGATTTGATCTTAGTTGAAAGAGGAATACAAATTCCAGTCGATGGAATTATATTGGATGGATTTTTGGCTTTGAACGAATCCATGTTGACAGGTGAACAAATAGAAAAGAAGAAATCTGTAGGGGATATGGTCTTGGGTGGAACTATTGTGAATGAAGGAACAGCAAAGATCAAAGTAACCGCTGTAGGTAAAAAGACTTATTCCAATAAGTTGAAGAAAGAAATTCAAAAACAAGAGAAGCCTAAATCAGAGATGGTTAGAGGAGTACATGTCATTGTATTGATGCTATCTTTATTGATAATCCCTTTTGCCTGTGTGACTGGCTATACAGCTTATCAAAATATAATTTCTCACGGATTAACTATAACTAATAGCTCGATTCAATCTATCGCTGTTGAGATTGGAACTACTATAGTCGGTGCAATCCCGACTGGATTGGTCTTACTGACTTCGACAAGATGTGCATTATCTATTATTTCTTTATATAAGAAAAACACTGCGATAAGGGAGCTTAGAGCAGTCGAAGGATTGGCTTATTCCAAAGTTGTTTGTCTTGATAAGACAGGAACTTTGACCACTGGAAAAATGGTTTTAAATTCGACTCAATATATATATAGCAATTCTTCTTATATTGTTAAAAGACTTAAGAATGTATTAGCTTTGGTTCCAGATAATTCAGAGTCAATAAATGCATTGAGGAAGGAGTTCAAGAACGATGGTAGTAATCTCAATGCCAAGGAAATCGTTCCATTTAATTCTAAAATTAAATATTCTGGATGTGTATTCGAAGATGAACCTGATTTCTTATTTGCATTAGGAGCTCCTTCTTTCCTGCTCGATGATTCATTCAAATCCCTTTTAAAAGAAATGGATAGTAAAGCTAAACAAGGCTATAGAATCATGGTATTCGTCAAAAAGAATATCAAAACTAGTGAGGTTATTCCGCTTTGTTATTTAGTCTTATCTGATGAGATTAGACCTCATGTTAAAGATGCTATTGAGCATTTGATTAAATCTAATGTCGAATTAAAAATATTTACTGGTGATAATCCTTTGACTGCTTCGTATATCGCAAAGAGATTGGGGTTTGTCGGTGCAGAAAATTATGTAGATTTAACCGGAGTTAAAGATGAAGATTTACCCACTTTGATAAAAGATAAAGTCGTATTTGGAAGGTGTACACCTGAGCAAAAGAAGTTACTGGTTCAAGCTATTCAAAAGCAAGGGAAAAAAGTCACCATGGTCATCGATGGCCTCAATGATTTATTGGCTTGTAAGGCTAGTGACTGTTCTGTCGCTATTTCTCATGAAGGAGCTGCTCCTGCTGTATCGCAAGTAGCTGACGTCACTATCATGGATGGTTCTTTCATCCATATGCCAGAGATCATCAAAGAAGGTAGGAAGAGTGTCAACGATATCGAGAGAAGTTCGACATTGTTCTTAATGAAGTCTTTCTTGGCTTTAGGATTATCTGGTTTCTCACCATTGTTCGGTCATCTTCCTTACTCAATAGAAGGTTTATATCTTGTCACTTGGTTCATTACAGGTTTAGGTGGATTCCTATTAGGACTTGAAGATACTAATGATGATATAAAAGGAAAATTCTTCACTAATGTCTTATCTAAGTCTATTCCTTCTTCTTTATTTTTATTGGTTGTCGTAGTGACTGTACAGAGTTTAGTATTCACTAATATTATTCCATATGCTATTGTCGAGACTAGATATGGTGCTACTTTGATGGAAGAAATCAAATATGATTCTGGTAGTAAATTGAGCTACAACGACTTTCAAACACTTTATAATTCATTAGTTCTATCCGGTCAAATCTCTAGTCAGGATTTCTATAGAAATATAATTGTTTTAGAAGAGCCATTAGCAATATTGAGCTGTGTCATAGCATCATTTGCGGTTCTTTTGAAGACAATAATGCCTTTGAATAAATTTAGAATCTTCGCATTTGGAGTAGTAGTATTCTGTGTCTTATTCTTCTTGTTATTGATTCCTAATTATTTCTTGGGAGTAGATAGTGTGCCTAAGGATGTAAGAATGAAACCAATCCTATTATTTGGAAAAAATTCATGCATTTACTGGTTATCCGTTGAAGTTCCACTAGCGTGGATTTGGTTGCTCTTCTTATTCATATTCTCTTATCCGATTCTATCTTTTATTTCTAATCTTTCTAACAGATTTATCTTCCATACGACTACTAAACTCGAAAGAATATTTACAAAGATTGATTTGAAAAATGATGATTCTTTAAAAAATTCATTTAAGTTTTTATCAAAATGATATAGGTTTATATCCCCCTTTATCATTTTTGAATAACAACTTCCTTAAATCTTCTTTATAATTTCAAGGTAATGGAGGTTAGTTATGAAAAATTTGTTTGATTTGACTGGAAAAGTAGCTTTGGTCAATGGTGCCAGTAGCGGACTTGGAGCTTCAGCGGCTGTTGCATATGCTGAGTATGGTGCTGATGTCATCATCTGTGCTAGACGTATCGAAAAATTAGAGGAAGTAAAGAAACAGATAGAAGCCTTGGGAAGAAAATGTCTAGCTGTTAAATGCGATGCTACGGTTGAAGATGAAATAAAAAATGCTGTTCAAAAAGGAATAGAAGCTTTTGGTCATATCGATATTTTGCTGAATAATGCTGGAATTGCAGTGAGAGGTGGAGTCGATTCGTTGAATGTTGAAGATTGGGACAAATCTTTCAATACTAATGTCAGATCTGATTTTCTCTTTAGCAAGTACGTGATTCCTCATATGATCGAACAAAAATATGGAAAAGTCGTAAATGTAGCTAGCGTCAATGCCGTGGTCGGAGATAAGGATGATAGATTTATAAGACATGCTTACAACGCATCTAAATCTGCCGTCTTAGGTTTGACTATCGGAATGGCTGATAGTTATGGAAAATACGGCATTACTGTAAATGCTATTGGACCTGGATTATTCGAGACAGAAATGACACAGAACACCTTGTTTAAATCACCTCAGTTCTTAGGCTATTACGGTCAAATAAATCCTATGGGAAGACCGGGTGCCAAGGGTGAATTGAATGGAACTGTCATATATTTATCTAGCGACGCATCTTCTTATGTCACAGGTGAATTCATCTTGGTAGATGGTGGAGCAACTTTAGTTTAATAATTTGAGAATAGATATCAAAAAAGCCAAGGCTAGAATCCTTGGCTTTTTATATGGCGCTTTTTACTAGAATTTAAGTTTAATCGTATTGTATCAAATCATATCTTACCAACTCATATCGTATTCTACAGATTATCTAATTTATCTCTCTTTATATACGATAGCAGCATGTTTAGGGAGGATAATCTTGTTTTCTTTAACTTCTATGCTTCCTATCGATAATTCGAGTAAACCAGGTTTCAAATCGATCTCCATTGGCTCATCTTTGAGGTTCATGGCAATCAAAGTTTTTCCTCTTCTATAGGATAAAGGCTTGTCTAATAATTCGAATCCATCATGCTTTGTCAAATCTTCGTTTGCATCTCTAAGTTTATTCAATGCTTTGATTAGATTCAACAAACTTGTCTCATCTTTTATCTGGCTTTCTATATCTTTGTCCTTGTTGTTGTAGGGTAGATACAGAGGTCCATCAGTTTTGGAGAATCCATGATTCTTCATGGATTTGTCCCAATTCATTACAAATCTTGCACCAGTTCTTTGGAATCCACCATCTTTTGATGGATAGCCACGTCTTGTAGTTTGCATTCCTTCATCACCAGCGAAAACGAAAGGAATACCTGGCATTGTAAACAAGAATAAGTAGGCGAGTTTCAAATCATCACCTTTAAGGGAATCTGCGATTCTGAAAGTGTCATGATTGCCAGAAATGGGAGCAAGATAATGACCGGGTTTATCTTCTTGTTCTTTGATTCTATTGACTAAATCTTTAATGGCCGTGTCATATAATTCTTGATCGAACTTTTCGAATAATGGCTGGCCGTGCATCTTTCCATCAGATTCATACTCATAGCCTTTTCTAAAGAAAGCATAGGAGAAATTTGATTGGTGATCTAGAACGAAGTCCATATCGAATCCACCGCTTAATGATTGGTGTGGGTTAGACCATTCGGATACAGCAATCATATTTGGATATTCTTTTCTGACTTCTCCAAACATGTATCTCCAACATTCTTGGGTTGCATCTTTATTGTCAGTATCGTTTTTCACTAAGGAATCAGCCATATCACATCTATAGCCGTCGACTCCTTTAGAACACCAGAATTTCATGACATCGACTATGAAATCTCTTGTTTTCTTAGGACCTTCGTCAGTTGTCTTTTGTTGCCAAGGTCTTGTGATTTTATTGAATCCGTAATTCAAAGCAGGTTGGTGCACGAAGAAGTTAACCATAAAGGCTCCATCTCTGTCATACAAACCTCTTACTACGGCATAGTCTGAATCCCAAGTCCAAGCGCTGTCAGTCCAAATGAACATCGAGCTGTTTTTGTTCATTTTGGATTTAGCAGAGTCTTTGAAATAAGGAGAGTCCCATGACATATGACCAGCTACTAAATCAAAGATGACCAGCAAACCTCTTTTATGACATTCTTTGATCAATCTATAAGCATCGGCATTTGTACCAAATTTCGAATCAATCTTTTTAAAGTCGATGATATCATATCCACCATCTTTGAAGTTGCTCAAGAAGAATGGATTGAACCAAATTCCTTTAAATCCCAAGGATTTTACATAATCAAGTTTCTTGATTATACCCTTGATATCTCCAATTCCATCTCCGTTTGAATCGTAGAAGGAAGTTGGATAAATTTCATAAAACGATAAATTACCGTTTTTCATCATTAGGCTCCTTTGTATTCGTAATTTATTTCTATAGTTTCATATGAATACTGTTGAGTCTCATCGTTGTAGTATTTCCCTATGTATGAAGTGAGCATTCCGATTTTATCAACATTTAGAATTATATTCAAATATTGATTCCTTCTATCCTCTGATTCTCCAGACATGGGAGGATCGTAAGTTATAAATTCTTTATCTTCGGATACTGTCATCAAGTCGGAAAACCTATTAGATTGAGTCTTCAAAAATTGTCCATAATATAAACCATACATATATGTATCGGATTCACCAAAGATTTTGGATACTAAACTAGAATAATAGCCGTTTCCTTTATCTTCAGCATCTTTCTTCTCTTCTTTATTATCCTTAGTTTCTATTACATCTATCAGATAAGTATCCTTTTCTTTTGAGTAACCTATGATCTTATTTTGATGCGTCAATCCCTCTGATACAAGTGTTCCGGAATAGGTTACATCGTATGTACAATAAAGAATATCGATGTTTGAATCGGTAACACCTTCGTATTGGTATGTGAATTTACTGATCTTTTGACCGATTACATCACCTTTAAATTGATTGTTATCATAAACATTCATTTCACTAGTATATGTAATAGTCTTAACTTTGTTCACCGCATCATAGTAAGTTATGTTGCCTAAAAAAGAAGCGATATCTTCTGGAATAGCTTTACAAGAAACGATGCAAGATGCAAATAAAAGTGCAGGAATAATAAATTTTCTTTTATTCATCGGATAATGTATATGTTGCCTTTATATCTCCATTGGCTTCTCTATCGCTAGTATATGTTTGATTGATAAAGGCTTGCTCATATTTGATACAACCAGTATTATCATACGCTACATATACTGTCCAATGAGCGATACATTTTGTGGCTTTGGTTTGCTTTTGGATTTTGTCGCTCTTCAAGCCATAAAAGAATAATTTCATACTCACGTTTTCAGTCGCAAACAACAATCCACCTTCATCAGTTTTGCTGACTTTCATATAGTTGATGCTTCCAATGTTTGTTGATGTTGAAGCCAATGATGAGTTCAAAGTGTCATAAGTTTCTTCGAATTCAGCGGTGTTGATCTTAGTAGGCATTGCAAACAAGGCAGATTGGGCATCGAATCCTGCATGGGCATCTTCGCTTTCTTTAATGGTCATCACATCACCTTTCCATGAACATGGATAATTTTCAGAGTCCCACAAATTCTTGAAGTAGCCTTGAAAATTTGCTTTATATGATTTAGCAGTTGGTGCTTTAAACTCACTTGTGATTTGTTTACCCAAAGTAGTGTATTCTTCTTTAGACAAAACCTTTGAAGAGCAACTTCCTAACAATGTTAACGCCAATAAGGTTAGTGATAAGAGTTTATTCTTCATAAAAACCTCCTTAGTAGAGACGGATGTTCATTCCAGTCTCAGTGATATGGCATTTTGTGATATCGAATACAATCTTTATTTGTTGTCCGATTTCAAATTCTTTATCAGTTTCAAATGAAGCAAAGTGAACTTGCTTAAAATTGTCTTCGTATTGAACTTTTACGAATTTGACATTTTCATAATCAGCAATGTGTACGACCTTTGCATCTATTCCATCATCTTCTGATATCGAATAGGCATTATGAGGAACTTCAATCAAATAATTCTTGCTGAATACCTTTGTTCCTAAGCCTTGAATCAATTTTGCGGAAATCACAGAATTTGAGAAGAAGTAATAATTGTTGACATTGAAGAGGAAGACATTACCGGCCACGGCAATGGCATTCTTCTTTTCCTTTTCAAGGTCGGCATATTTCTTTTCGTAATGTGCTTTTAAGCTCTTGATAGGATCGACAAAGGAAGCATAGAATTTCTTTTTCTCATTAAAGGCTTGTTTTGCACCATTGACACCTCTCTTATAGGTGGCTTTAACCTTGCTTACCTCATTATCGAAGTTGATATCTATTCCCTTCACTCTCTCTTCTAAGGCATTTGCTTTTTGATCAGTGAATGTGGACATGAACATACGATATTCATCTCTTCTTCTTCTCAAAGCCTCACGATCCTTATTTGTCTTTACGAATTCCTCATAAGATTGCTTTTCTTGAATTCTAAGGCCATTGTAAAGCTCGTTATTCTTAGCCTTGGCTTCTTTTACATCAGCTTTATGCTTTGCTTTCAACTCTTTTAAAGTATCGTCCTTTGCATGCTTAAGCTTTGCAATGCTCTCAGCTTTTTGCTTTTTCAAGCTTTCCAAGTCAAGTTTAGCCTTTTCTTGTCTAGTTTTAACCAATTCGGAATATGTGTTATTTCTAGCTGCTTGGTCTTCGATTCTATCGGCATTTTTGAATTCTTCAGGGATTGTGTTTTCGTAATCTCTCTTGTAATCTTCATGGGCCTGGGCAATCAATGCATCATATTTTTCTACAGCTTCTTTTTCTCTTCTTGCCTTTTCATCTAAGAACTTTTGGTTATTATTTGTTTGACTCAAGGCAGTCTTTAAATTGTAGAAGTTTCCATTGAAAGAGTCGAATTGATCGATAGGAGCGATAACTTCTTCATCATTCTCTAAAACACTGATACGTGAGAAATCAATTCCTATATTCATATCTGTGTTAGAAGGAACTTCTTTATCACTTAAAGCAAACACAACTCTACCACCTATATCGAGGTGTAATAGCTTTACATCGCCAATAATTTCAGTCTTCAAACAAGTAGCTTTAATGTCGCCACCATCCAATCTAAAAGCATCATTAGGGATGGACAATATTCCATCTTGTACTATCTTTTCTCCAAGAATGATTTTTGCTTCTTTTGGAAGAGGCAATTTAGCATTTAAGAAAGACAAATACTTTTCACCGTTCTCTCCAGAATCAATTTTACAATTGATTTTGTTGACTGTAGGTATACGAGGAACAATAGTTTCTTCGGTGTTTTTGTCGAAGAAATAAGTGTGATCCATATCCATGGATACATGAATGATTTTTCCGATTTGAATATCTTCTGGTATAGAAGGAACTTTAATGATGATGTTGGCTTCCTTGTCGGTCATCTCTTCATCATTCAAGTCGATTTCACCATAAATCAAAGCTTCACTTCCCAATTCCTCAAAGCGTGTTACTTTGACAGGCAAAGAAGCTTTTGTTTCCTCAGTAGAGATATGGAGGTGCTCACAACGGATACCCATTGTGATATCGTGTTTACCATCTAGATACAAAGGATTGACTTTAATAAAGTCATAATAAGAAGTTTCCAACTCCTTTTCACTCTTATCGAGTTTTATTTTAACTATCTCTCCATCACGTTTGATTTTTCCGTTGAAGAAATTCATTTGAGGAGTTCCGATGAATCCAGCGACGAACTTGTTTGCAGGGAATTCGTAAAGGTTCTTAGGTGTATCGAATTGTTGCACAGTACCTTTCTTCATAACGACGACTCTATCACCCAAAGTCATAGCTTCGGTTTGGTCGTGAGTGACGTATATAAATGTTGTCTTCAATCTTTGATGAAGTTTTGCAATCTCAGTACGCATAGATGTACGAAGCTTAGCATCGAGGTTAGAAAGAGGTTCATCCAAAAGCATGACCTTAGGATCACGAAGAATAGCTCTTCCCAAAGCGACACGCTGACGCTGTCCACCAGACATCGCCTTAGGCTTTCTATCCAACATCTCAGTCAATCCGAGGATGTTGGCAGCCCACATAACCTTTTGTTGAATGACATCGGAAGGAATGTGACGAAGCTTCAATCCGAATGCCATGTTCTCATAGACAGTCATTTGAGGATACAAAGCATAGTTCTGGAAGACCATTGCTATATCTCTATCCTTAGGTTCAACATCGTTTACGACTTGATTTCCGATGTAGAGTTCACCTGCTGATATCTGTTCCAAACCAGCAATCATACGAAGTGTGGTTGATTTACCACATCCGGAAGGTCCGACAAAGACTATGAACTCGCCATCTTTTATGTCGAGTGTCATATCGGAGACTGCCTTCACGCCTCCAGTATATACTTTGTAAATGTGTTCTAGTTTTACGCTTGCCATATATTTTCTCCTTATTTTGTTAGGAATAGTATCGAATACGGCTTCATCTCGAATGAATCGCCTTTATTTTCTATTGTAGTGTTGTCTATAGTTAATTCGTCAAGAACTTTTTCAAATCCATCGCTAGTTTTGTATGTGGATGTCTTAGTTCCATCGAAGTTATAGACAATTCTTACTTCTTTATCATCTACTTTTTTGTCTATTGAAAGAAGAAGGTTTTCTTTAGAATACTCATCAGAATTGTTTGTTATCTTTCCTTTTATAATAGCATCATTAGCCATTCTAATCTTGTTAGCCTTTTTGACGTAGTTTAATAAGGAATTTGAATCTCCAATCTGATCCTTGACTGAGCCCATAGGATAAGTAGAAGGTCTTGATCCACTAAAATCTTTACAGCTATATGAATCTCCCCATTCAATGTGAGTTCTTTTATCAGGGTCAGAATTACCACCTTGAGCCATTCCAATCTCATCACCATAATAACTGAAGGTGTTTCCGGTCAATGAAGCAAAGCAACCATATAAGAATTTTGCATCAGCAACTTTGGATCTGGTAAATCTTCCTGTGTCGTGATTTGATAGGAATGGTGCGGGTATGTTTCCATAACTACCTTCTATCATCGATTTCTCACCATCTAAGAAAGTAGATCTTTGACCTATTTTCTTTAGAACAGCTCCGATAAATCCAGCTGCCCCTTGACCTGGAAAATAGAAGTAAGAATCAATATTTGTATTTTTATAGTAAGCATCGATTACACCATTACTACTCCAGTTTTCTGCGACCACATATCCGTACGGATTATCTTCTTTGACCCTCTTTTCTATCTTATTTAAAGCAACATAGTTTTTTGGACCATCACCCAAATAATAATATTTAACAGCGTCTAGTCTCAATCCATCAACTTTAACTTCATTCATGTAGTAATCGATTATTGAATTGAAGTATGTCCAAGCTAGATCTGAATCGAAGTTGAATTCAGGCATATCTGAATCGAATGTAGACTCTACATAGAAAGAATGACCATCAACTCTTCTAAAAATTTTTTCGCCCTGGTTTTGTCCTTTGTCATCGAATACATATAATCGACTATATTCTTCTATTTCATCTTGGCTTAATCCATTGAGAAGATTTTGTTCATTATCATTAGCTTCTCCTTTTAATTTTGCATAAGCAGCTTTGGCTTTCTTATACATTGCATTTCTTCGAGAAGAGTGATTGATAGCCAAGTCTAGAATAACTTTGATGTTTTTTTCATGGGCTTTTCTCACTAATGAAATCAAATCATCATTTGTTCCTAAGCTTGGGTCCACTTTTAAATAATCTTCTGTATTATATTTGTGATAAGATGGTGATTTGAATATTGGCGAAAGCCAAATTCCTCTAAATCCCAAATCACTTATATAATCGAGTTTGTCTTCGATTCCTTTCAAATCTCCGACGCCATCTCCATTAGAATCAGCAAATGCTCCGACAAAGATTTGATAATAAGATCTATAGTTGTCGTCTTCATCAGGCTCTCTAGCTTGGCTAGAAGGTGGGACTTGGGTAGAAGGTTGGACTTGGCTAGAAGATTGGCTTTCTCCACAGGAACTCAATATGAGGCAACAACTAGATAATAGTAAGAATATTTGTTTTTTCATATTTTATCCTTTGACTGCTCCACCAGTTACACCTTCTACATAATATTTCTGTAGCCAGAAGAATAAGGCTAAAATAGGAATTGATGTCAAAACACCACCGGCACAGAATGTAGGGAAGTAAATAAGAATTAAGTTCTTTCCTGAAATCATCTGTTGTAAACCAACTGCAACGTTGAACATATTAGGATTTCCTTGAGCGAGGTATGAAGCTTGCATATAGTCTCCCCAAGGTCCTACAAAGGCCATCAAGAATGTGTAGACGACAATAGGCTTAGATAGAGGAAGAATAATCTTAAAGAAGACTGTATTCTTGTTTGCACCATCTATCATAGCAGCTTCATCCAATGATTTAGGAACTGTATCGAAGTATCCTTTAGCAATGTAGTAACCCATTGCTGATCCGCTGATATAAATCAATATCAATGAATAGATATTTGCTGAAAGACCAATCATCTTAAGGACGAAATAGATGATGACCATACCCAAGAATCCAGGGAACATTCCAAGGATTAGCATGAGGTTCATCAAAGGCTTACGCATTTTGAAACGAAGTCTAGACAATGCATACGCACTAGCTAACTGCAAGATGGTTTGTATCACAGCAGTGATGAGTGAGATAGCGAATGTATTAAGCCACCATTTCCAAAAAGGATAAGTTGCTTCCTTTGAAAAATTGAACAATCTAGCGTAATTATCTAATGTCCATTGTTTAGGAAAGAAATCACTGAAAGAATAGGTGGTCCAATCTGCAAATGAAACTAAAATCAAATATACGAATGGGAATAACCAAATTATAGACATTATAATCAATATAATGTATATAGCTGTATTAGACGCAATCGTACGTCTACGATGTGAAGCAAGTTTTCTTGTTGAACTATTGTTCATAATTGGAAATCCTCCTCATTCTTAACTGATTTGGAGTTGTTGTAGAAAATCAAGGAGAAGAATGCTACTATAACGAAGACCATAATACCTAACACGGCAGCAGTTCCATAATCCTTGTATACGTTAGTCATACAAATCTTATAAATCCAGGTAATCAACAAGTCTGTTTTTCCGACACCATTTAATTGAGTAGGAACATTTGCTACACTGTATGTGAAGTTTGGTCCTCCCTGTGTCAACAAGTAAATGACGTTGAAGTTGTTGATGTTACCGACGAACTGAGAGATTAGGTAAGGTGTTGTGACAAACAACATATAAGGAAGAGTAATCTTGAAATATGTTCTTGCAGGTGAGGCACCATCAATCTTTGCAGATTCATATAAATCACCAGGGATGTTCATCAACAAACCGGTACATATCAGCATTGTATATGGTATACCTATCCAAGTGTTAATGAGGATTATCATTACTTTTGCAAGAGTTCCATCTATCAGCCAAGGAATATTACCATTTATCCATCCCCATTCTCTTAGGATTGAATTTACGAATCCTTGGTCTTGGTTGAACATACGGCTGACCAACAACAATGAAATGAACTGAGGAACGGCGATTGTTGTAATCAAGATTGTTCTCCACAACTTCTTCAATTTAATACCTTTCTTGTTGATCATCATAGCGACAATCATTCCTAAGAAATAGTTGGAGAATGTTGCAAAGAATGCCCAAAGCAAAGTCCAAAGCAAAACTTGACCAAATGTTTGAAGGAATACGGCACCATTTCCTGAATTTTCTGATGATTGACCGAATAATTGGGCAAAGTTTGATACTCCGACCCAATCGATCAAACTCTTTGGTGTCAAATGATATGTGTCATAATTGGTAAATGCTATCAAAATCATTATTGAAATAGGAATGATCGTGAATGTAACCAAGCCGACCATAGGAATTGAAAGCAATGTTCTATGATAGCTAGCATCCAAAATATCGTTCAATGTCTCTTTATCACTTGTCTTGATTCCGATTATTGAAGCTCTTTGTAGTTTCAATGAATCTTTTAATTGAGCAATATAAAGAAATGCCAATATCAAAATGAAGAAAATAGCAATTACAGAATAAATCAAAATCTGAAGTGAATCATCGTAATAATAATATACAGGTGCTCCATTTTGAATGACTTCAGTGTAACCCATTTGTCCAAATGAGCCTAAGGCACTAAGGTTTTTTGCACCGGCTAATACCATGAAGATTATGAAGAAAACTTCATAAGCGAAGTACAAACAACCTCTAATTATTTGGTGCCTGGTCATTTGGCCGAAGCCCATGATCAAAAAGGAAAGACGTGTACGCCAATCACCATAGACAGCAGCATCTTTAACTGTTTCTACAGGCGATATTAGTTTTTGCCCTAAATTACTTAATTTTGAAGGCAATTTTGAGCAAAAAGAGGCGGTTTTTTCTGGAATTTTTACAAAGAAATGACCTATATTGTAGAAAAATCTTTGAAATCCAGACAAAGACAAATACTCAATCTGTGTCATAGTTTCTCCCTCTTTTACCAAAAACAAGAGAGTCTTTGCTCTCTTGTATCAAATTGAACTGAATTAAATTATCTAATTTTACTTAGAAGCTTGGACTGATGCATCAAGCTGTTGAAGTTGAGTCATGATATCATCATCAGTAACTGTCTTTGATGCATTCTCAAAAGCCCAAGTAGCAAATGTAGCAGGAGCAGACCAAATGTTTCCAGGAAGGTTAGCTTGAGCTAAACCATCAGCACTTTGATTTGCTAATGCACTGACTGCAGCATTGCTCTTGACTTTATCCATAGCACTGACTTTCTTGGATGAAGGAGCCTGTTGAGATTCATCGAAACGAGCAGATTGTACATCATCGCTGGTAAGATAGTTTGCAATTCCATGCAATGTATTCAAACGCTCACCTTTTCCATTAGACTTAGCAGGATTGACACCATAAAGTTTAGTTCCAGCAAATGAACGTATATGTTTGGTTTCTCCACCTTCTGTAGCATTAGGCAAAGTTGTAGTTTTAACTTTTTCAGCAGTATAAGCTGATTGATTTCCTTCGCTATCAGGAGATAATGCCCAAGCACCATTTATACAGAATGCTACGTCATTAACTCCAGGAGCATCTTGAGTATATACCAAAGCTGGACTCTTCATGATCTTCAACATCATCTTAGCTGCCTTCATACCTTTTTCAGAAGCAAAGTCTGAAGTGACCTTCTTGACTGCACCATCTCTATTGTATTCAACATTGAATGATGCACCAAATGTTGTTAAAGCACCGACAGTGTAGAAGGCTTCCTTCAAATTGTAAGCCAACTTTTTGCCGTGATCCTCACAATATTTCAACCAATCCTCGATATTATCGACGATGGCTCCAGCCTTATTGTCACGTACGATGGCATTGATTCCTTCCAAGCTTGAATCATAATATGTGAAGTATCCATTTGAAGCTGTGTATGCATATCCGACTAATTCGCCATTGAATGTTGCTGATGCATATGCAGTTTCAGACAAAGTTGTCTTCAATTTGTCTGCATATTCATCAGGTACTGTTGCCAATGCACCAGCAGCGGCTAAAGGAGTGCTCTTATCACAAGAGAATGAATATAAATCAGGAGCTGTTTCTGCAGTCCAGTCAGCAACCTCAGAGTCGATTTTATCTTCTCCGTGAGCGGTGTAGGTCAATTCATATTTGCTATCAAGCTTTTGAGACTTCAAATATTCATTGGCTTTTCCCATGACGAATGTTCTTTGATCTTCAGCACCGGATAAAACAAGTGTCTCTTTCTTTGCAGGTGTTGGATCAGGCTTGGATGTATCAGTTGATTCACTGGTTTTAGGTCCACAGCTTGCTAAACTTCCCAAACTAACAAGGCACATTAATGTGCACAAAATTGAATTTTTCTTCATTTTGATTACCCTCCTTGGAATCTTTGATTGTGAAGAACGTTTGAAACTCGGTAAGAGGTTTCAAAGTGACTCTATTTTAGCAAACAACTTTTAAATGTAAATTACTAAAAAGTAAAAAATAGTAGCTTTTTTATCCTCCTAAAGGCAATTTATGAACTAAAGTTCTAAACTTAGGCAATAAAACTTTAAATAATAAGTTTTATGGTTGCTTTTCAAATCTAAAGTAATTCTATAAACATTCACAAATTTTTAAAATAAAGCTTGGTATTAGAAAGGCTTTTCAATTATTTTCACTAAAATTTTTAAAAAAGGCCTTGCATTTAGGCCTTATTTTTATTTAATCCTTTATTACTATATATCCGTAAGAACTAAGTCTGTTCTTGCTTTTGTCATAGTTATGCTCGATAACTACCTCATTTATATCTTCATTTAAATCTATATAGTCTTTTCTTGTATTTAATAATACTTTATAAGACTTCTTTTCACCTATATACCTTTTAATAATAAGTAAATCTTTATAGGTTTCTATCTTTATTCTTCCAGTTATGAACTCGTCTAGTTGTTTTAAAGACAATATAGATTTATAGGTGTTTTGAAATTCTTTGTTTTTATCCAAAGAATTCCAATCTATAGGTGCTCTATTTAATGGATCACTTCCACCTTCCATTCCTAGCTCATCTCCATAGTAAGACATGAACATTCCTGGATATGATACAGCTAATAAGGTTGCTAATAGTGTTTTATCTTCATTACCTTCAGCTAAGGTTTTGAATCTTGGCGTATCATGAGAGGAAATCAAATTGAACATAGATAAATCGTTGGTCCATGAATATCTAGCTAATAAATCTATCAATCTTTCTCTAGCTGTTCTGGCATTTATTATTTCATTTGCTATCAATTCTATAGCAATCTTTCTAAATTGATAATTCATGACTCCATCGAATTGATTTCCTTCAAGATAGTTTTCACTTGCCATCCAATCCTCTCCTATCATCAAAATAGATGGATTTATGGATCTTAATGTTTGATGTACATTGATCCAAAACACATGAGCTACTTCATCTGCCACATCAAATCTCCATCCATCTATGTTGTATTTAGATGTTATAGTGTTCAAAACTTTACAACCAAATTCTATTACTTTAGGGTTCTCAGTTCTTAATTTTGGCATGTATCCTGCACTTCCAAAAGTAAGATAATTCTTTTTATTGAAATCTGGTTTTCCATCACAATAATAGAAATCGAAGTATTTTGATTCCTTTCCATTTTCCATAACATCCTGGAACATATCATTTTTATAAGAAGAATGATTAAATACACCATCTAAAACTATCGACATTCCATTAGAATGGATTCTATCGACTAACTCCTTAAAAACTTTTTCGCCACCAAGTCTATCGTCTATCTTCAAATAATCTTCTACATCATATCTATGGTTTGATGACGATTTGAATATAGGTGTTAGATAGATGGTTGTAATTCCTAAATCTTCGAGATATTGAAGATGATCTTCTATTCCTTTAAAGTCACCTCCAAAGAAGGAGTGGCTGTTTGGTGTGTCACCCACTTTTAGATTTACATCATTCATACAAGGCTTCGAATAATCACCTATTGCGAATCTATCTGGGAAGATTTGAATAACGGTTCCTTTTTTCCTTGCTATGGAAGGAATTATTGTTTCCTCGCTATCGAATATATGACATATTTGGAAGAAATTATCTATAGGATCTTTATTTTCATTTAAAGTATGAAGCCCATCGCTGAAGAAATAGCCTTCTTTGTTGTCCTCAGCTAGTTTTACTTTAAAAGCATAGGTAAATCTTCTGTCATCCTTTAGCTTTAAAGTCGATTCAAATACTTGAATAGAATCATTTTCTAATTCTATCTTCATAGGCTCTGATTCTAGGAGTGGACTGTTATATTTCTTAGCTCCGTAAATAACTTTAGCTTCAGATAAATAGCCCTTTTTTGCTATTAATCTTATAGAGACGCTTCCATCCTCATTAGTCCATCTAAAATTCTTACTTTGATAATGAAAAATATTTAAATTTGCCATAATTTCCTCCTAAGATATATAAACCTTCTCATATATCTTAGCAAGCAAATTACAAAAAGTGGAAATAATGAGATTTTTCTAATTTATCCGATGCGTTTCAGGCATCCTATTTTTCCTTAAAATCGATATATTAGTTTTTCTTTAATATTAAAAAGCAATGCCGAGGGGGATTGGCATTGCTTTTAGTTTTAATATACTTTCAAATAGAATCAACTATGCATTTAAAGAATTACGGAAAGGTTCAGCTTTAGAACGAAGCTTAACGAACTCAGCTTCAATCTTCTTTTCACGCTCCAAAGCCTTATCCTTCTTAGCTTTTTCAGCTAATTCAGCCTGGTGTCTTTGCTCTTCAGTCATAGCATCTAGCTTGGCTTTAGCTTTAGCATCTGCTTTGGCCTTCTTTTCTGCCTTCTTAGCATCAGCATAAGCTTTCTTTTCAGCGGCGGACTTAGCCTTTTCAGCTTCTTTAGCCTCGTAAGCGGCTAACTCATTCTCATAATTGAGACCTTTCTTTTCACAACGAGCTTTGAGTTCGTTGAGATCGTTTTCTCTAGACATTCTCTTGGATTCTTCTTCTTGAAGCTTCAAGGTCTCTTCGGCAGAAACATAGGTGATTCCCTTAGCTTCTGCAGCAGCTTTTTGATCGGCTACGATAGTTTCATGGTCGATCTTAGAGAACTTCTCGACATTCATGAAGAAGAAGAGGATAGCAATACATGCGTAGCAGATTGTTTCTCCACCGATGAATGTCCAAAGTGTAGCTTGTTGGACATTGCCCAAGTTTTCCGTGATTTTTTCACTATTATATCCGGCAGCAACAAGAACGGCGTTGATTATTCCATTGGCGATTCCAGTCATACCGGCCATGATGGCTCCGTAGACGGTCATGGTCAAACCATCAGTACGAATTCCATATACAGCTTCTTCATGATCGAGCATATCAGCCATCAAAGCAAGGGAGATATACATAGCAGGAGTGCTTCCTAAAGCCTTGATGACGAATGATGTAGTTACAAGAGCGAAGTTTGAAGGATCGATGAAACCGATAGCTCCACCAATTACTGAAATAAAAGCACCGAATAAGATTGACTTGCCTTTTCCAATCTTGTTAGCCAAAGGCCATACGAGCAACATACCTACAGCAGTAGGAATAGCACCGATGATTGAAAGGGTTCCTTGGAAGGTTCCACCATTAGCGGCAGAGTAAACTCCGTCGATGGCAAACCAAGACTGGCAGTAGTAAATCTGTGAGCAGTTCTTCAACATACCACCGAGTTGGTAGAGGAAGAAGAAACAGATGATAATCCACCAATATTTGTCTTTCAAGCATACTTTAGCTTGCTTGGAGAGAGGAACAGCTTTCTTTTGCTCGGCTCCATCGCCTTGTTGCAAGGAGAAGGACTCTTCAGTGATTCTTTCACGAGTGAAGTAGTACTCGATGATAGTTCCGATGAAGGTGATTACCATCAAAGCGATGACGAAGATTCTCCAATGGTCGTAAGAAGCTTGAGAATCAATTCCACCCTCCTTATCGACAAACAACAATCCCATGAAGAAAGGAAGAATCATGGAAGTCAATCCCATAGCTGCCAAAGCGGTAGCATTGGAGATTGTAGCCAACAAAGAACGATCAGTACTATTTCTTGTAGATAGAGTGACCAATGAACTATGTGGTGTGTAATAGAATGGATAAGCTACAGCAAACCAAAGGTTGTATCCGATGGCGAATACTACTAATGTGATAATTGAAGTAGGGGATTCTGCAGTATTAAAAGGTGTAGCTATGAACAAGACAATTAATGCGACAACAGACAAGACTGCGGAAAGCAAGAGAATAGGACGAGCTTTTCCTGCACGGGTCTTTGAGTGGTCCATCAAACGTCCGACGACAATGTTTCCTAAGACGACGAAGATGACTGAAATAATAGGAAGCCATGTTAAGAAGTCCTTGGCCCAAACAGTCATGTTGAGTACATCTGTCATGTACTTATTCAAGTAGCCTGACAAGATGGAGTTAGAAAGAAGTGCCAAAGTAGGTCCTACAAAGTAACCGAGAGCTCCTTCAGGGAAGATCTTAGCTTTTGCAGACTTCACCTTGGTTGAAAGAAGAGGATTGTCGAAGAAGCTCTTCTTTGCTTTTTTTTCTTTTCCTTGAGACATAGTGTCCCTCCTAAGATGATGTTTGCTTAGATTCAAAGTAAGCACTATCAATATAATAGGTAAGGGCTTTAGGTTTCTTAATTGTTGCCCAACTTGTATTTATTCTTGCTTAACTTGAAATCGATATCATTGCTTTTAGAAATTTAAACTTGTTAATTTGATTGATTGTTTTGTTTTTGAATTAAAAAGACCACCCTTTTTATTAGGGTGGTCCTTCTAATGTAATTGTTTTTTACTTTACTAAAGAAACAGTTCCATAAGCGGGAATTGTAGTCCCAGCTTGTGTGAAGCTAATAGCTTCATTGGTAAAGTTTTGAGCGAAGTAGTATGTCTTTACCTCTTCTCCATCATGAATATCCAATGAATAGGATATGACGTGATCGTTGTCGATTAGCTTGGCTTTGAAGTTTCCACCAGTCTCAGTATTGTAGAAATCTAGACACGAATAAGATGATCCGAGTTCTATAGCGTTTGTAGAACGATTCTTCAGTGCTTTTCTAAAGGCTGTAGAAATGTCTTTGTTATTCTTCAACAAATTCCAATCGATTTGATTTAACTTATCTGAAGAGTTGTAGGAGTTATGAGAGTAGTAAACTCCATTTGTGAATGGATCTTTGTAGTAGGTGTCAGAAACTAACAAATCTTTATCTGTGATTTTCTTGGACTTTCCAAAATCTTGTCCAATTTGGAAGAAGGCTGAGGATAATGATCCTAGTAAGTTGTCGTTTGCCATGATTACTTCTTTATGGATGTCATTCTCAGTCATAGAAGAAGTTCTAGATAACTCGAAATGATCATAAAGAGTGAGGTTGTCGTGACATTCGACATAAGCGATTGAAGCTCCGATTCCATCAGCTGATTTACTGCTGTATGTAGGTCTTCCTGTCGATCCTGTCCAATAGGTTCCGGTCAATCCATAGTATATCTTTTCTAACTTAGTTTGGTTGATAGCTTCGCCATCGGCATATCCTAAGGCTTGCTGAATGTAACCACGAACTGAAGTGTCGTCGTTCTTTCCAGGAAGAGCGTCACGATAGTCGTCGTTGAAGGCACCTACCCAATTATCACCTTCGGCATTGATGTTTCCTTGGGTACCCATATCATAGTGACGATATCCGTAATCTGGATCTCCACTAAACATGGACCAACCTTCTCCATAGACCAAGATGTTGGGATCGACTTTATCCAAGGCTTTTCTAATCTCGACCATGGTATTCATATCTAAGATTCCCATCAAATCGAAACGGAAACCAGAAATGTGATAGTTCTTAGCCCAAGATACGACTGAATCCACGATGAATCTTCTCACCATTCCTCTTTGAGACGCGATATCTGCACCAGCTCCAGAAGAGTTCTTGCTTCTAAAGTAGTATCCGGGGAAGACATCTTCGAATGAAGTTCCATTGGATGAAGGCATATGGTTGTAGACGACATCCATTACAACTCCTAATCCGGCCTTGTTGTAATCTTCGACAAAGGAAGAAAATTCGTTGACTCTAGTCAATCCATTGTTAGGATCTGAAGAATATGAACCCTCGGGTGCATTGTATTGTTGAGGATCATAACCCCAATTATAGATTCCGGCATATGATTTGTTTATGTAATCTGAATCGTCTAATTTTGTTTCGTCTACTGAAGAAAAGTCAAAGGCAGGCATAATTTGAACATGGGTCAATCCATTGTCTTTCAATTCTTTGACATAGTCAAATCCGGTCTTTGTTCCATCTGACAATGAAGTGCCTGATTCATGCAAGGCATTGAATTTTCCTCTGTTTGCTGCTGTTCCATTCCAAGAAGTGGAAGAGGAGAAGTCACGAGTGTGCATTTCCATAATAGTGACTCCAGCATAGTTATCTGTGGAAGGAGCCCATTTGTTTGTAGTCTCCGATGCAAATTCTTCATCACCTTCATGAATCTTATCGAAATCTACTACCATAGATCTCTTTCCGTTGGCGTTAGATGAATATGCATATGGATCAGCAACATCCTTGGTGAAATCGCCATAGTTGTTGACATCGAATGTGTAATAATATCCGTGAAGATTTCCTACCAAACCTACTGAGAATACACCTTTCTCATCTTTCTTCATCGTATATTGAGTTAACTGTTTGGTTGTTGCATCTTTATAAAGATTTAACTTGATGTCAGTGGCGGAAGGAGACCATACTTTGAAAATGGTGTTTCCGTTTTGAATAGTCGCACCAAGTTTTTCCATGGTGTAATACTTCAAATCGAAGTTACGAGATGAATAATATGGTTTAAAGTCTACTTCTGATAAGTCGGACATCAAATCAAGAGGATTGTAACAAAGAGAAATGACATACTTATAAGATAAATCCAAAGGTTTATCGATATTCAAGACTAATGTAATCTTATCTGAGGTGAATACACACTCATCATTTTTGAAATAAATCGAGCGTTTATATTTTCTTTCAGCTCCATTATATCTAAAGATTCTTAAAGTCAATCGTTTAGATTTTATAGCGGATGCATCAGGAAGTGTCTCTAATAAGTTCTTTTTTGTCTTTGCGTTCAATTCTATTGTGTATGAAGTTGTTCCGTCAGAATTATTGACTTCTTTGTAGATGGCGGATTCTACAGGAGTTACTGGGAAGTCATTGATTGAATAATACACGCCTTTAGAATCATCAATCCATATACTTCTATGACCGTTTTCATCTACTTGAATCTTAGAAGGGTCTATTACTAAATCACCTTTTTTATCTTTTTTATCACCTGATGCATCTCTAAAGATCAATCCGGTAAAAACATTGTCTTCAGTCAAGGTGAACGAAGACGAAGGTGTTCCGGTAACATCATCAGTCCAGGTGTTGAAGCATTCGTATTCTTGATTGAATGTCAAATAGACAGGAATGAACGGAATATCATCTCCGGTCTTTTCAAATGTCACGTTATCAGCTGATGATACTGGGAATAAAGATCCAGGAAGCGAAGGATCATCCGACCATCCCCATACATAGCTTCTATCGTCCCTTTCACCATCATAGGCTAAATAGATGTTTAAATCAGAAGGCTCGGTTTCAGTAGCAGTACTCTTGGGAGTAGAACTTGCGGCTTCGTTTCTTTTTCCTTCAATTGGAACAGCACCATTACAAGAAGCTAATCCCAATGACAATGTGACCAAACTCAACAATGTTAATTGATATGTTTTTTTCATAATTGTTTGTTTAACTCCTTATTTACTTGTGGCTGTTCCGACATGTTGGTTGAACTCTTCTACTGAGTAGAAAGCACTTAATGTATTTTTACTTACTGAATTCCAATTTGCTACTAAGAACAAGTTGTAATGACCATTTGAATCAGCAACTAACTTTGTTTTATCTATTTCGACTTGAGTATCATTTGCATCGCCGTTTGCTTGTCTAGGCTTGTATCCTGTGAAGATATCGTCTTTACCGGTTAGAGTAAATTCATTGGCTACTGTTCTGTCATAGTCACTAAATCCAGAATAAGTCTTTCCGAACTTGAAGTATGCGTGAGCAAACTTATATGTCTCTATTCCTGTAACACTAGCTAATGTTTTGTTGTTCAAAGCATAGTTTTCACCACCGACTCCTCCCCAAGAGTAGATGTTGGTTCTACTATTTGCCCAACCTTCGTTATAATTGCTCAAATCAGCTGTAAAGTAGACATTGAAGTCTTGTGGATCTGTTTCATCTGCGGGTGTTGGAGTTGTAGTTACTACAGGAGTCAAGAATGTCACAGCATCATCGGAGTTATCGAATGCTTTGACTGCTCCATTTGAATTTTCTGCTATGTAGATGTTGTAGTTTCCATTCTCATCAGCCTGGATAGTAGTCAAATCAACGCTTCCACTTTGGGTTGTAGCGGCTTTATCTCTTAGCAAACAACCAGTGAATACATTGGTTTGCTTTAATTTCAAAGTGGCTTCAGTAGTAAATTCCCAATCTGTGTATCTCTTATATTTGAATCCATATTCAAGATAGACGGCATTGAATTCATACTCACCAAATTTCTTTGTGGTGCTGGCACCCAATCCTGTATTTCCTGGTCCACCCCATAACCATAATGAGTTCTTATCTGTCGAATAATAATAGATATTGTAGTTTGACGGTTCTGTTGTAGCATCCTTAGGCCAAACTGCAGGTGTGCTAGATGTCAAGAACTCATTCAATCCTTCGATAGAATCGAAAGCTCCAGTCTCGCCATCTCCTTTTTCACCAATGTAGATATTTGTTTTACCTTCAGATTTAGGTGCAGGCAAATCGATATCATCAGCATTAGATGAAGTTCCATCATCATTCTTGACCTTGGTTCCGGTAAATGCGGAATCTCTCGTCACTTTGAAATGGGATGTTGTATCTGTATCGCTCCAGTTTCCATAACAATAATAGTATGTGTTGAAGTTGAGATATAGAGCAGAGAATGTATATCCACTTTCTGCACCATCTAAAGTTAAACCTGTGGCAGTGAATTTTAATCCACAGGAACCAGTTCCACCCCAAAGCCAGAACATTGTTCTTTTAGCTTTAGAATTAGCACATGTATAGTAGATATTGTAGTCACCTGGATCTGTGACTTCATCTTGTGCCCAAACTGGAACTATTTCATCGTCATAGATAGGATCATCAGGATCTATAGGAGTAGTATCCTTTGGAACTTCTGTTGTGGCTGGTCCCTCAACGAAGTCTCTATCTTTCGATGGTGTGGTAGGATTTGTAGGTTGTCCACCAGTATCCGGTTTGTCTGGCTTGTCAGATGGTGTTGACGGCTTACCAGAATCTGTCTGATTAGGCTGAGTCGTAGTTGCCCTTGGTGTTTCCTTGCAGCTTTCAAGTCCCAAGGAAATCAACAAAAACCTGAAAGTAAAAGCAGAGATTTCTTTTTCATTTTTATACCTCGTAATTCTTATTATAATTCAAGAAAAAGAAAGAACTGTAAAGGCTTCCATATATTTAGATTTTAAATGAAATTCAGCGGGCCTAAAATTATTAAAAGTCAAAATATAAAGTTTTATGAAACGCCTGCATTTCCTATCTTTACAATTTTCTTTCATAATTTTATATAAAAAGCTCAGGGTTGTCCTGAGCTTTCTTACCGAGTTTCAACTACTTATTAGGCGTTAGCTTTCTTAGCTTCAGCTTCTTTCTTCAACTGCTTATTTAACTTTTTCTTCTCTCTTCCAGCCTTGAAGTATTGATGCAATCCTTTGTGGAAATGTCCGTTGAACATCATCAAGAGACCTTGAAGTTGATTCCATGAGACGGCACCATTTGTCATTCTAGACAAGACTTTGACGGTCTGGTTAGATACACCCATGATCAAGGTATCAGCCATCTTTTCGTTTCCGAACTTTCTGAACATCTTGGTCAAACCGGAGATTACATGAGCGAAGACTCTTCCAGTCCAGCCCTTTGCATATTTGAGGTCAGACATAGTGGTGTTTGAGGTGATTTCTATTCTTGTCTTTTTCTTGTTCAACCATGTGAAGGTGTGAGGAGGAATAGGTCTTCCCAACAACTTCTCAAATTCAGCATCGGGAACATTTGTTACATCGCCAGTGAAATAGTGAGGAAGCTCTTCTTGTGTATAAGGAAGAGGTGCATTTGTTCCTTCGACATGGAATGAGGTGGTCAATTGCATGTCGACACTTGAAGAACCTATTGAAATTTCATAGTCTCCAGTTTCGACTTCCCATTTGTTTGTCTTGATGTTGAAGTAACGGAATGACTTATCATCGAAAGGAATGAAGACTTCTTTTTCTTCTCCAGGAAGCAAGTTGGTCTTAACAAATCCTTTGAGTTCACGTACAGGACGAACGATTCCAGAGTTAGGAAGTCCGATGTAGAGTTGGCTGACTTCCTTACCTTCTCTATCACCGACATTCTTCACCTTGAAGGTGACACCCTTCTCGTCAACTTTGATATTAGAGTATTCGAATTTGGTGTAGGAGAGACCAAATCCGAAAGGATAGCAAACTTTGATATTTCTTGTGAGATAGTAACGATATCCGACAAACAATCCTTCTCTATATTCAGAAGTCACATCCTTTCCAGGATAGTAGTTGAATGAGGGCACATCCTTGTATTGGCAAGGGAAGCTCTCAGACAATTTTCCAGAAGGATTTACTTTTCCGGTGATGATATCGACAATGGATTTTGCTCCGGATTGTCCACAGAGTGATCCATAGATGATAGCGTCGCTGTTGTCACGAATGGCACCTAATTCTACAGCACATCCACAGGAGAGAATGGTGACGATCTTCTTTCCAGTAGCTCTTAAAGCTTTGATCAAATCGATTTGGTTTTGAGGGATGACATAGGTGGTTCTATCCATACCTTCGACTTCGGAGAATTCATCCAATCCTAAGTAGAGAAGGACTACATCAGACTTTGCAGCCAAAGCCAATGCTTTCTTTACTAATCCCTTCTTGGTCTTTCTTCCAATTCTCTTGAAACCTTCCTCGTATCCGATGAAGTTCAAGCCTGAAGCTTTGATAGCTTCGAGACCTGAGACGATTTCAGAAGGATTGATGATGGAAGAACCTGCACCTTGGTAACGAGGATTCTCTGCAAAATCACCGATAACTGCAACTTTGACATCATTGTTCAAAGGAAGTATGTTTCCTTCATTTCTGAGCAAGACTACGGATTCATCCATAGCTTCCTTAGCGATATCTGCATCTTTCTTGAAATCGACAGGTTGATCTTTGTCATAGGGAGTCTTGGTCTTGAAGACTAAATCCAAAAGGTAGTCGACATTTTGATCGAGGATGGATTCATCCAATTTTCCATCTTTGATGGCTTTGACGATTTCTCTATTGGTCTCACCGACAGTGGTAGGCATTTCGAGTGAGTTCATACACTTCAAACCTTCGACTCTGTCGTTGTTTCCACCCCAGTCAGTCACTACAACACCGTCAAAATTCCATTCATCTCTCAAGATATCCATTTCGAGATGCTTATTTTCGTTTGCAAAGTATCCGTTTAAGGAGTTATAGGCGGACATGATGCAAAGTGCTTGTCCTTCCTTGACTGCGATTTCGAAGTTGGTGAGGTAGAGCTCACGGAGTGTTCTCTCATCCACGACTGAATCCATGGACTCTCTCTTCAATTCTTGGGAGTTGGTGGCAAAGTGCTTTACACATGCAGCGATTCCGTTGGATTGGATACCTCTGATGTATCCAGCATCGATCTTACCAGCGAGGTAAGGATCTTCGGAAGAATACTCAAAGTTTCTTCCACAAAGTGGGTTTCTCTTGGTGTTGCAGCCAGGTCCTAACAAGACAGAGACTCTTCTAGCCTTGGCTTCTGCACCGATTGCAGCTCCGACTTTTTCGGAAATCTCTGGATTCCAAGAATTTGTGACTGCTGCGACTGAAGGAAAGCAGGTAGCCTTCAAAGACTCATTCAATCCCAACTGGTCTGAATCACCAGCTTGTTTTCTAAGTCCGCTAGGGCCATCAGATAACCAAATCGAAGGAATTCCAAGTTCGGGAATATCCATAGTTTCCCAAACTGTCTTTCCTGACATCATTGAAGCTTTCTGCTCAACTGTCATTTTCTTAATCAAATCTTCATGTTTCATTTCGATATCCTCTCTATAAAAGGGTGAAATCCTTTACTTGTGACGTATATATCATAATATTGTTTTATTGAAAGCACTTTTACAAAGCCTTACATTTCTTAATTTATTTCCTAAACTTAGATAGGAAAATCAAATCGGATAAAAAAAGGATGTGTCATTGAACACATCCTTTTTAGATTCCTAATTTCTACTAGTTTAGAAGAATGTTCCTCTAGCTTCTTCCTTGACTTCCTTGCTGGCAGTGAAGGGGATTCTAGTGGTGTATCCGTCTTTAGCAGCGACGATCATCTTGGTAGGCCATTGCATGATGTCATGGTTCCACTTATAGATAGTATCGTTGTATTGCTCTCTAGCAGCAGTGATTTCCTTTTGGAGGTAGGAGTTTTGTCTCAAGCACTCTTCGAGTTCGTTATGAGCTTGGAGATCAGGATATTGCTCGAAAGCAACGTTGATTTGACCGAAGAGCTTGTCGATGTTAGCGTTTGTCTCATTTCTGAGATTGTCGTCAGCAGCTTTTCCATTTCCACTTCTATAAGCAGCAATCTTTGTGTAGGTATCCTTGTCGAGATCGATAGCCTTGTCCAAGAGCTTGGCAGCGTTCTTCAAGATTTGAACTCTTTGTTCCAAGAAGTTATCAATTGTTGAAGCATCGTGTTGAACCCTTTGCTCCAAAGAACGGAGGTGGTTTCTAGCATTTTGTTTCATGAACAAGAAGATTACTCCTGGAATGATTCCAAATATCCACAACAAAACTTCGAAAATCGTGGATCCTACTCCGACTTTGACAGGAATTTGCTTTTGGATGACGTTGACATCTCTTCCTTGCTCGGCGATAGGATCATTTACTTCATCTAATGGGTTTGCCATAATTTTTTGTCCTTTCTTTTTTTATCTAATAGACTCGACTTTCATCATTGTTCTTTTTTTGAACAAGTAAAGAATTACATATCTTCATCAACTATTTTATCATAACTTTGGTCTCTTTCACCACCAAGTGGAAAGCCTAGATTCCAACGATATCTGAAAATAGTTTGGTTTGTGTCTTTCATAGGGTATCTTTGACCATAACTCATGACTGGCTCTTCTTCACCTTCCTTCTTTTCGGGTTTGAAATCCTCTATATGGATGAATGTTCGTCTTGCTGCTTCAACATATTCTTTCCAAGGAACATCGACAGGATATAATCTTCCATTACCGGCCATGACCATGTCGACATATACCCTATCGTATACTTTGTTTGAAGTCGACAATACAGAGTATTGATCAGTAGATTTACTCTTTCCATCAAAATTGACTTTGAGTATCTGGTCTGTAGAGGTTTCGGCAGGTCTAAAGACATCTAAGTCATCGTAGTTATTTACAACAGTTTCAGCCTCATATCTAGATACATTAGGTAGATCTTCATCGACATTGAATTCCCCACCTTCTGTGGTTTGATACAAAGGTATAGCTAATAGTGGAATAAGATCGAAGAATATTGAATCGAAGACTCTTTGTATTTCATCTACAAAGTCTTTCTTTAATTCATTGAAATCGTAGTTCACATAGAATCTTTCATAGTTGTAGATTGCACCACCATGAGCAGAACAAATAATGTTGATCTTATGTTCCTTGTAGAAACCAAAATCATCACCAAATCCTGCTTTTCCAGTCAATATTTCCAACATGTTTTGCTGAGCTAAAGGTGTGAATAATAATCTATATTGAACTTCGTTGTTTCTATCATAGGCCTTAAACATGACTTCAAACTTAGTATTTGCTAAAGGAGTGAAGTTTCTTCCTTGCTTGATGGCTTGATCAGCAAGTCTGTTCAATTCTTTCTCACCTCTCTTAGCTATTTTTTCAGCTTCGGCATCGGATATCTTTCCAGTCATGTTTGGAGTTCTAGTAAAGGTTAAGTCTGGTGCTGCAGTATTTCCGTATATTAGGTAAGAATTAACTCCATATGTAGGACGAGGTGCAGTGTAATGTCCAATCAATGTTTCAGTTACAGTTCTAGTATGGAGATCCCCATCTGAATCTCTATATGTTTCAGTATAAGTGACAACTCTTGATCCGGTGTACGTCTGATTCACTTTGTCCATTCTCTTCACATTCAATCTTATGAACGGATTTCCCTGGATTGATCCAGATTGTACATCGACTATACATTCGTTTTTGGAAAGGGATTCACTATATTGATATACTTTCTCCAACATTCTTAGCTTTTGTGGAGTTAAGTAATCATCTAATTCAAAAATGTCTGTAGTCTCTTTTAAGACCTTTTTGAAATCGCTGAAATCAAAGTAATTGTAGACATTTTTCAAAGAGTTATAGACGTTGTTGTAAGCTTCACTAGCTTTGCCGCCAGTTTCCTTAGCTATTAAGGATTGAGCCTTTATCTTTTTGTTGTAATAGAAGATATTTACACAAAGACAAGTGATGGCGATTGCACCACCTACTAATGTGGTGATTAAGCCAGGAATTATATTTCCATCTGACTTTTTTGAATTTCCTACCCACATGAGGATTCCTATAATCATAGCTATCAGACCGATTGCCATGACAACGTAGAAGAAGATTCTCCATCCTTTTAGTTTCTTCAATCTAAATTCATTTGCGTTGTGATTATCTCTAGCTGATCTATATTTCTTACTTAGATCTTCATTCTCACCGGTGTTAATATTGGCTTTCTTCAACAATTCATCGATGTATTTTTCAGCATTTTCTTTTAATTTGGGCTTAAGTTCATTCAGATAGTAATCTATAGGATCATATTCATCACCATTTATTTTCATATTCCTACCTCCCATCATAATGAATAAATTATACAAGAAAAAAGAGGATTTTTGTAAATCCTCTTTTATATTCACCGATGCAAATTTTAATAAGTAGGTCTTCTAAGAATATCTCTAACGAATCTATAGAAAGCTAAGTATATGCAAATCAACTCCAAACGTCCTGCAAACATTCCAAATACTAAGACCCATCTTATCGCTACAGCATTAGCAATAGGAAGACCTACACCGGTTGTAACCCCAACACTCAATCCAGTACCAGACAATGCGGATGCAAACTCGAATATGCATTCGATAGCCGAATATCCATCGGTATTCTTTCCTAATATGGTTATTATTGTGCCTCCAACCATCATGATAGTTACATAAAGAATCAAATAACCATAGGATTCTAAGAAATCTAATTTGTTGATTTCTTTACTTTCCCCTAATCTATATATTGTGTGAGGATAGAATTTTCTCTTTGAAGAAAGTCTATCTCTTAAAGACCAATATAAAGCTTTGTAGGCTACGACAAATCTATATTGCTTTACACCACCTGCTGTAGATCCCATTCCACCACCGATGGTCATTGCTATGATGGATAGAATTAAAGCAGCTTCACCTAATTGTTTTATATCAGTCGTAGTAGAGAAACCAGTAGTAGTCAAGGCAGAAAAATAAAGATATGTTCCTTCTCTCCAAGAATCTAATACTGAGAGTTGCTGACTTAAGGAAGTGAATATAGAAGTGTAGAACAAAGGAATCATAATAATGCTTAAGATCAGGAAAAATTTTATTTCTGAATCTTTTAGTATCTTCTTCAACTTTCCTTTGAATAAGAAAAGATGTAATACGAAATTTGTTCCACCTAGAAGCATCAAAATAATAGATGTTATATTTATTGCTAATCCATTTACTGGCCAACCAGTAATAGAATTATATCCACCTTCATTTATTATTTCAGGTATACCACCTTCTCTAGTTGAAAAGCCACCTGTGGCAATAGCTGCTATCGCATGGTTGATGGCATCGAACGGCTCCATTCCTCCTATCAACCAATAAGATAGGAACCCAAGAATGATATATCCAATATAAATCAACAAGATCAATCTTGCAGATTTTGCTAGGTTTGGCATAAGCTTGTCGTTATGGCCCTCGGCTGTATAAAGCTTTAACCCATATTTATCTGAAATTGCGGAAGTGACGATCAAGACCAAACCTATTCCACCAAACAGTAGTAATATGCTTCTATAAAATGTGAAGATATGGTATCCGGGGTAAGACATATCAAAGTTAAAGACAGTCAAACCTGTACTAGTATATCCGGAAGTGGATTCAAATACGGCATCTGAGAAATTCATTCTATATTTAGCAAAGTCAGGAGTTGTATATCCTCTTAGCATGAATGGTACGGATCCAATAAGAATGGCTGATAACCATATCATGACTAGTAATGCTGAATCCTGGAATTTTTCTAGTTGTGTTCTTTCACGTTTATAAATCAAAAGAAATAGCAAGAATCCTAATCCTATCGAACTCATTCCCGGTATGAAAAAACTTAACCAGCAGTTTGATTCACCTGGATAAAAAGCAAGTAGAATCAAAGGGAGCATGGTGATGATTCCTATTAAAATTAGGAATATTCCCAAATAACCGAAAATCAATCTATAACCTTTAGCTTGCTTTTTCATTATTGCACAACTTTCTTTTCTTTTTGTACGAACTTGATAATGTCTTTTTGTTCCTTAGGAGAAGAGACGATAAAAAGCTTATCGTTTGGATAGATGGTGGTTTGTCCGTTAGGAATTATGACGCTGGGCTTTCTATAGACACATGAGATTGTTCCGGTCTTAGGAAAGTTTATATCCATAATCTTTCTTCCACTCAATTCATAGTTTTCTTTAACTATGATTTCAGTTAAAACAATTTTATCATCTTCAAAAGACATGGATTTAGTAAATTTCTCAAGTGAAGATTCACTAAAAATCGATGAAGCTAAGATTTGTGTTGATGATACGACACTATCTAAACCTAATTTCCTAAACAATTCGACATATGAAGGGTCGTTCACTGTACAAATACATTTCTTGACATGGAAGACTTTCTTTGCCAACATGCAGCTTACAAAGTTATCTGTATCTTCTTTTCCTAACGCTATGAAAAGATCAGCTCCTTCGATATGTGCTTCCCTTAGTATTGAAGTCTTGTACGGCTCACCATAGATGACTGGGATTTGATTGGATTTGACTAGATATTGAACTATATCTTTTCTCGAGTTGATGACAATCAACTCGTTTCCTATCTTTCTGAAGGCTTTGATGACATAGTCAGCAGCAGAGCTGCCATCAGCTATTACTATTCTCATTTCTTTAAGCCTCCATCATTCTTTTCTCTTATATCTAAAAATTCTTCTAAAGAGAGCTTGAAAGGATAGATTGCATGGACGTCACAGTTTTCTAATAAAACTTCCAAGTTAGGATCGTCCAATCTAACGTAGATTTGAGGAACGTTGTATATTTTTCTAGCGACTAATGCCAAAAAGACATTGGTGTTATCATCACCGGTGGTGATGATTATTTCTCTTGTTGAAGTTATGTATGCTTCTTCGAGAAGAGACATATCAGTGGCATCTCCAACAAATGTATAACCACTAAATCCCTCGGATAGTTTTTCAAAAGACATTGGATCAGAATCCATGATCATAACGTTTTTTCCGCTGGAAGAATCCTTGTTAGCTATGGAAGAACCAAGTCTTCCACAGCCGATTATTAGAGTCTTGTTCTTTAATAGACCGTTGTTTTTCATCAATTTATCACCTATCCTTTAATAATTGAATTAGTATCTCTTTCGACTAAACTAAGTTATATTTTAACACTTAACATTAATTCTAGGTTAATTTATGATTTAAAGTGCTTTTATAGCTATAAATATAAATTGAATATTGTTTCTTCCTAGGAGTTTTTAAAATCTTTTAGAAAGGAATTATTTGTCTATTTAGATTTCTTTAATAGAATAAACACTTCTAAATTTGGTAAAACACATCATAAAATATAATATGTTATGATATAATTAATTGATATGAAAAAGAAGCAAAATATTTTTCTAAAGAGAAACAGTGTAAAAATAGTCGGGGGGGGTGTATCTTACTAACACTTCTTTCAATTTTTAGCATTGGATTTTCTAGTTGAACTATTGTTTCTAATCCAAAATACTCAATTGATATAAATGCATCTGTTGAAGATATAGCTGAGCCTAAAGATATTATAAAGATTACATCTAGTTCAGCTGACTTTTCTATTGGTCCAGATGGGATGGTCAAGGATTCAACGATTGTTAATGCTGGATCATTATTTTTTTCTTTTTCTATAATCAACGAAAATGCTAATGGATTTATAAGTAGTGATGGATATATCCATGCAAGAGTTACTCTTAAATGCTCTAACTCTAAATTTATTTCTTATGTCGAAAACAAACCATCGGGTGATGGTTTGCTTGTAGGCAATAATACTTCTTCTCAATCTGCAGCTTATATAAATGAGATTTCTTTCTCGTTAAAAGATGGTGATGCTACCAAATTTGATTTGAAATATAAAGTTGTTGACAATGATGGCGGTATAAAGAAATTCCATTCCAATGTTCCAAGTCTTTCTTGTTCTGCGGAATTGATAACGACTGGAGCTTGAATATGAAACATTTACATTCTAAAGCTACTCTATCGTTAGTAATATTTTATTTGTCATCCTCAGTAATAGGATATAGCTCATGGATTATTTATAATCCAGATTCGAATACCCGAACACAAACAATAACAACTACAGAAGAAAAGAAAGTCTGCTTTATTGGAAGTACTTACTATACTTCAATAGAAAAGGCTATTTCAGTGGCAAATAGCTCAACCTCAAATGTTGATGTTTGGGTTATTCCAGGTACGACCTACACCATAAAGAGTGGATTTACTATCAACAAAAAAGTTACTTTAAACTTACCATTTCAAGATAATCTTAGATTTGAAGTATGGAAAACTAAATATACGACCGTTAAGGATGAAAATGGTAAAGATAAAGATGTGTCAGATAATATTTATGATTGGGGAGTTGGTGGCAGTGATACAGTGAGAGAGTTTGGTAATGGTACTATAGCTTTAGATCAACCTGAAAAATATAGGACGACTCAAATAACAATAGGAAAAGATGTTCAAATAATTAATAATGGTACGATAAATGTCGGAGGTGTCATAGGTGGACAAGGTGGACCACTAGGACCATGTGGTCAAACATGCTATAAATATGCTGAGATTTATTGTGACGGAATGTCGGATGGGCAAGCTCAAATAAAAAACAATGGATTAATTAAAAATCAAGGAAGCATCACTGGAGATGATGATGTTTTTGCGATTGAAAACAATAGTGGTTCTACTTTAAAAAGTGTGATGGTAATCGGCGAAAATAGAGGCGGTAGTGCACTGATGGAATTGGGTGGAGGTTATTTGGCTGCTGGGGCTAATAAACTGTCTTTTGAATGTTCTCCTTTCAATACTGTTTATATGCCAAATATTAAAAGCAAAGTGAGAAGTAATCAAGGCAGTAATATAATTGGACTAGGTGCAATGTATGGTAATAATAGCCATAATCAAGTAGAAATTAATCTATATGGCAATAAAGATAGCTATTTATTACAATCTAATGGTGGATATCTGATTTCAAATTGTAAAAAAGATGCTAAGAATAATGACTTGTTGATTCTTGATTTTTATGGAAATCATGCTATTAATTACTTTAAAATATCATTAAGCGTTCCTATTCTTGGCAATAGAGATATTAAAACTGATACAGTCCTATTTCCTTTATCTTATGTGAATGAAGTAAATTTTTATTCTATAAATAATGACAAAGCGACTGTTACTAGTACTCAAGATATTAAAGTTATGCCTGGTGGGAAACTAACAATTGGGACTAATGTTGAATTCAACATAAATCAATTAGCAATTTACGATAAATCTTTTGTAGACCCTCTAACAAATGGTATTACATATCCAACTGGATATGATGATGGATTGTTCCTTTTGAATGGTACAGCAAACATAAAAAATTTAGGTGGCTATGTAATTACTGATAATGATGGATCTATTTTAAATATCAAGAATAGCAATATGGTTGAATCAAAACAGATTGTAGGAAATCCAGTAAATGGTAAGTGTGATCCTTATAAATTTTATGCTTTAGGTGATTCCTTTGGGGTGAAAAAAGATAAACTTTATATTGTTAAATATCAATCAACAAATAAAGAATGGATTTGTAAACCTAGTGTATCAATAGAATCTTTAGATGGATTGGAAACACCGAATGGAAAAGCTAAAGACTTTAGATTAAAAGCAACATTTTTGCCGAGTGGTATAGAAAGCAAAGTGACAAGGTTTAAGTGGAAAACACGAAGAGAAGATAGTAATGTTGGTAAAGATGGTTCATTTAAAAATGAAACTATAGAAGGATGTACATATCATTTGGATAAGAATGGAAAACTTCTTCGTGACAATGTAACTTATGTTACTTTGGAAATTTATATTGACGGAGTTAACGAACCAATAATTTCAAATACTCTTACAATTACTGCTTTAAGAAATAAATTGTTTTAAGGTTTTTATTAGAACGAATTTAGATATAAATCTATTTTTATTGGTAGTCTTACTTAAAAATATTACTGCTTATTACCCTTTCCCATTATAAATAATTTTGGCATTTGTTGATTGAATGATCTATATCCATTTTACGAACTTTATCTTCTTAAAATTTAGTACCCAAATGTTGATGACCACATAAGGCATCCACACTTTGCAATTTATATGCTTTTGAAGTAATAGCTGTATGTGTTGCATTTTTCAGTATCATATAAAAACAAATGCTTGATTAGGCAAGGTAATTTAATCAAGTAAACTTATTAAACTCAAACTAGAATGTTTCCTCATTACATATCAAAAAAGCAGCTAAATTGCATCCATCAAGTACATAGCAATCATAAGTATGACTTTCCTTATAAGTAGTCGGTTGATACTTCCAATCGAAAACCATACCAGATTCATTGTAGTCATAGTAGCTGCAATAGATTTTGCCATCAGTGGTTTCAAAGAATTTGTCCCAAGCTCTTTCTCTTTCAGAGTTTGGCTTTAAGAAATCACCTTTCTCTTTGTGGAATGGTGTTAATTCAACTTTATCTGAATATTTCCATATATACATCACAGGTAAGTTGTAGTACTTATAATTACCTTCAAATCCTAGGTCCCACCAAAAGATAACTTGTTCTCCTACTTCAAAGTCTTCTAATGTTAAGCGATTAGTTTCTTTTTTCTTGTTGTAACTGATGTTTGTATCTATGGCTGAATAGAACAAGACATCAGGTTCTTTTGTGGCTCTAGTAACACAAAGATAATGTGCGAATCCAAATCTATCAGAAACATAATATTTATTTTCGTTATTTTTTCTTAAAGTACCTTTCTCATAGCCGTAGAGTTGATAATCTCCTAGATAAGCCGGTTCTGTGTGTATAAGGTTAGTAATATTATTTTTAGATGAACAAGAGATTAAACTCAAGGTAATGAATAGACAAGGTAAATATTTATATTTATGCATAATTTTTAGTGCTCCTTAATGCTGCTACTGTAGTAGAGGAATGATAATCCAAGGAAGTAATATAATCTTTCGAATAATCTGCTTTCATACCAGTTACACCAGACATAAGCATTGAAAAGAATAAAATAGAATTTCCAATATCTATCATAAAAGATACCTCTTGATTTTTATTATATACAAAAATTAATTTAGAGGAATAACAAATATATATTTTTAATGGAATATTTTTTTACTAATGATATAAATGATATATTAAAAAACAAAGCGGAATTGGATTTAAATATCTTTTTCTATCGTTAGTTAAGTATTGTTTTGCATGATTGAATTCAGATTCTTGTCTTTGTTATTTGAAGGGATTTGTATATAGAATCAGATAATTTTTGTACATTTCATTGTTTTATTTATTATTTTTGTTACTTAATAACATTTCTTATGTAAAATAATAAGGGTTATTTAAGGGGGTGTTATGGATAATTTCCAATGGTTGAGTGTTAAAGATATTGTGTCTAAATATAAAAAGTTTAATGTTCCATCTCTTCAAAGAACATATAGATGGGGAGAAAAGGAAATTACATTGCTGCTGAATGATTTGTATGAATTCTATAATACTAATGAAGATAGCACAAATGATTTTTATCCTTTACAACCTCTTATTTTAAAGAAGAGTAATAAGAATGATGATACATGGAATGTTTTGGACGGACAACAAAGGCTTACTACAATTAAATTGATAGCTTCTTTTTTGAAAATGGATAGGGATTATTGTCTTGATATCTCCTATGATACTAGAGAAAAAACTAAAGATTTCTTAGACAATATTTCTAATAAAAAAGAAGAGGATGTAGGAACAAGTATGGAGCTTTACTACATCTTTCACGCATATGAAGTAATAAAAGCTTGGTTTCAAAAAGATACAGAAAAAATTAATGCCATAAGAAATGTATTATTTGAAAAGGAAAGAACCCGTTTTGTTGTTCAAGAAATGAATAGCGATGATGATGAAGCTAAAACCTTTCAAAATATCAATCAAGGAAGAATACCATTATCTTGTTCAGAACTCATCAAAGCATTGTTTCTAGGTCATATATTTGAAAGTCATAAAATTGATAATAATTGTAGGTTTGCTTATTCTTCTGATGGATATGGATTATTTATTCCCATCAATCCTATTAAGGAAAAACAAGAATTGACTAGAATCCAGAATTTTATTGCAAAAGAATGGAATGATATCGAAACTGTTTTGATGCATGATGAATTCTATTCTTTTGTTTGCCCAGAGAAAGAAAAAAGTATAAACAGAATGGATTTTTTGTTTAAAGTTGCATGTAGAAATGAGAAATTTAAGAAATACAAAACTGATGACCCTTTTAATGCTATCTATGAATGTATTAAAGATGGAAAGGTAGTAGATAATATCTCTCGCTGCTGGAATGTTGTTTTTAAGTGCTTTAATAGAATGCAAAAATTATATTATGACTTCGATGCTTATCACCTTGTTGGATTCTGCAATTGTGAACACATTGGCATATCAGAAGATTTCAATAAGTATTGTAATGATGATGAAAAAATGGATGAATTTAAGACGGTAATAAGGGAAAAAATAAAAGGAAAAGTATTGAAAGTTAAAATTAAAGACCTCAAATATGAGGATAATAAAGATGAAATAAAAGAGATATTATTACTTCATAATTTACAGTCTTATTCGGATGAAAAACTAAGATTCCCTTTTAATTTATATGATGGTGGAAAGAACTATGATATAGAGCATATCCATGCAACGGCTGAAGAAAAAGCAGATAAAAAATCAAGATATGAATGGTTTGAAACCAATCATAGTCATATTGAAAAGAAGAAAGAAAAATTAAAAGGTTTATTTGAAATTTTCGAGGAAGGCTTTAAGAAAAAGAATCGTGATATTTTTAAAGACGATAAATTTAATGATTTGAGAAAAATCATGATAAATGATAACCTTGATAATGGTAATGAAAAAGAGGATCTTTCAAAAGATGATGGAATTAGGAATTTATGTTTACTTGATTCAACGACTAATAGATCATATAAAAATTCACTTTTTATTACCAAAAGGGAAATGATTTTAAAAAAAGCCAAAGGTGAAATGGATAAAGAAGATTATGTATATCCATTGCTTCTTTGTACCGAGAGAATTTTCCTAAAGTTTTATTCTAATGTTGATTCCGATGATAATTTGAATTTTTGGACTAAAAACAATAGAGAAGCTTATTTTAAGGATATTTTAAAAAAAGTGACTGCTTTTTTAAAATTGAAAGGAGAAGATACGAATGGGTAACAACAATTCATCATATTTTAAAAAACTTATAAATGACTATATTATTTATGTTCCTGAATTTCAAAGAAACTATCTTCAAGGAGATGATAGTAATGAATCAATAAAATATAAAAGAGATCGTCTTCTAGATGATATATTTAATTGTATTGAGTCTCAATCAAAATCAATGGATCTGGGGTTTATATATGGTAGGGTCGAAGAATCATGTAAAGGCAAATTATTGTTTTATCCTTATGATGGTCAACAAAGACTGACTACTCTTTATTTCTTGTACTTGCTGATTTATTTTAAGTTTAATAAATATGATGAGATTAATTCTATTAAAGAGAAATTATCCTACCAAACAAGGATTTCTACTAATAGGTTCATAGAATCTTTTTTATCTTGGATTTTAGATTCAAAAGAGAAAGACAATATTTATAATGATTTTTGGAATAAAGATGGAAAAGATTTAAAAGGTTTTATCATGAGCCAGGATTGGTTCATGATGACTGAATGGAATTATGATGTGTCCATTATAAATATGCTATCAATCATCGTGGAAATCAGTGGAAGAATAAAGAAGAACTTAGGTGATAAAACCGGAATAGTCAATTTTATTGACAAGGATGAAAATAATCCCTTTCAGTTTGACTTTATTTATGTCGATGATATAAGCAAAAGCGATGATCTTTATATAAAAATCAATGCTCGTGGCAAAGCATTGTCTCCTTTTGAAAATCTAAAATCAGATATCGATGAATATTGGAATAATGAAGATAAAACAAAATTAGATGCCGAATGGACTGAGTATGTTTGGAATCAATTAGATGAGAATGATAAAAATAAAGAAAAGAGCTTTGATAATTCTTTCTATAACTTATTAAGCAATATTTTTTATCTTCAATATTTAGTAGGTCTAGACCGGAACAATATAAACGATAAAATATTAATTGAAATAGAAAATAAATATAAAAAAGGAATAGTTGATAAAGAATGGATTACTCCGAAATTATGTTGTGATTCGCCGTATCAAATGATTTCTAGTTTTCTTGATGCTATGATTGGTCCTTTTAAATCAATTAAAGGTGAACAAATTGAATCTGTGAATAGAAAGATATTTGGGTTAGGAGATTATCAAAATAATAATGGTCAAAATAAAATGGAAAGAGCAGATCTTTTTGAAATATTCGTTTACTATTATTCAGTATCTTCGCTGTTTACAGAAAATGATATGGAGTTTACTGATAAAAAAAAACTTACTTAATGAAATAGAAAATGTCACTACTAGAATAATTGAAAATCAACGTCCTTATTTGGATAGTCCAACTAATCTAGTTAAAGCATTGAAGTCAGTCAAGGTTTTGATCGATAATTCAATAGAGTCTCATGGTGTTTATAAATTCTTTTTATCAATAGATAATGATAAAAAAGAATTGATTAGAAATGGACTTATGAAAGAACAAGTGGAAGAAGAGATATTAAAGGCTAAATTAATTGGCAAAGATAGTAGATATGTCGATTTGTTTGATAAAAGCTATAAAGAATTGAAAAATAAAGGCCAATTAGGATTTATTTTCTACTTAGTAACAAAGATTAAGAGTTTAAGTAAGATAGGAATTGAAGATGTCTCTTATGAATCTTTTGATAAAACTCTAAAACAGATTCTATCTATCCAAAGTTACACAGGTGATTTTATAAGTAGTAACCTAAACTTTTCACGATTTATACTACCATTACTTTTTTAGGTGCAAATTCCAGTT